>Ga0065721_10004210_pt1 | contig 35549 bp, 33 predicted proteins | sample Mesricmetagenome_FD_59108 | JGI IMG/M metagenome (GOLD analysis project Ga0065721, IMG submission 59108) | Mesophilic microbial community from rice straw/compost enrichment Sample: eDNA_1 v2 (version 2) | ecosystem: Engineered > Solid waste > Grass > Composting > Bioreactor | place: USA: Davis... | reverse complement strand
GGGGGGGGGGGGGGGGGGGGGGGGGGGCCTTCGGGCAAACGCCGAGCGAATTGAAGGCCCCCTCACCCGGTCCTTCGGACCGACCTCTCCCCCCAAGGGAGAGGTAGAGTTGCTCCATCGTCGCAAACCCGCTACCTGCAAGCCCAGCAAGCCCCGGATTCAATATGCCCGTTACCGCCCATATCGAAAGCCTCGGCCACAAGGGCGAAGGCATCGCACTTGTCGAGGGCAAGCGCGTCTTCGTGCCCTTCGCGCTGTCGGGCGAGGACGTGCTGATCGACACCGCAGGCGAGCGCGGCACGCTGCTCGAAGTGCTGGCCCCTGCCCCCAACCGCGCCGAACCCTTCTGCCCGCATTTCGGCCGTTGCGGCGGCTGCCAATTGCAGCACATGGATGCGGCCGGCTATGCCCAATTCAAGACCGACCTCGTGGTCAATCCGCTGCGCCAGGCGGGCCTCGATGTCCAGGTCTCCCGCTTCGTCACCGCCCATGGCGCCGGCCGCCGCCGCGCGACGCTGCATGCCCGCAGGGACGGCGCCGGCTATATGCGGCTCAGGAGCCACGACCTGCTCGACCTCGATGCCTGCCCCATCCTGGTGCCGGCCCTGGCGCGGGCGCCCGATATCGCCCGTGCCCTGGGCGCGGCGATCGGGGAATGCGACCTGGCCTTCACCGCCACCAATGCGGGGATCGATGTCGGCATTCGCAAGGCTGCCAAAAATCTGCGCGCCGAAAAGCTGGTGCCGCTGGCCAATCGACTTGGCCTGGCCCGGCTGGCTCTGGGCAATGAAATGATCCTGTTGCGCCAGCAGCCCAGCATCAGCATGGGCCGCTCGGAGGTCGAGCTGCCCATCGGCAGCTTTCTCCAGGCGACGGCCGAGGCCGAACAGGTGCTGGCCGATTACGTCATCGCCGCCGTGGGCAAGGCGAAATCGGTCGCCGACCTGTTCTGCGGCATCGGTCCCTTCGCGCTGCGGCTGGCGGAAACGGCGCGGGTCTATGCCGCCGACAGCGACCGCCCCGCCATTGCCGCGCTGGACAAGGCGGCGCGCCATACCAAGGGCCTCAAGGCCATTACCGGCAAGGCGCGCGACCTGTTCCGCGATCCTCTGACCCGGTTCGAGCTCGATTTCGACTGCGTGGTGCTCGATCCGCCCCGGGCCGGCGCCGAGGCGCAGGTCCGGGAAATCGCCGTTTCCAAAGTGCCGCGCGTGGTGATGGTGGCCTGCGACCCGAAGACCTTTGCCCGCGATGCTGAACAGCTCGTTCAAGCCGGGTTCATCTTGCGCGACCTAATAGTCGTGGATCAGTTCGCCTGGTCCACCCACATTGAAGTGGCGGCCACCTTCGAGCGGTGACATGTGGCAACCCAAATGCCCCACGGAGCGTTCATGGGATCAGGCGTATAAGTCATTTACATTCGCGCAAGGCAGAGATCGAGCGTGACGATGTATGGAGTGAACCATCAATGCTTGCAAAATCTCTTGTTGCTGCCACCGCAATTGCCTTGTCGCTGGCGGTGCCCACCATAGCACAAGACGCCAGCCCCAACGGCACCTGGGTGGATCGCTGGGGCACCAGCTTCACCTTCGAATTATGCGGTGACGGCACTCAATTGTGCGGGGTGCTGAACGACATCCAGGGCGACAGCCGCACCGAGGAAAACCTCAAATTCGTCAACCAGGAAGTGGTGCGCGGCACCCAGACCGGGCCCAATAAGTGGGAAGGCAATATCGCGCTCAATGGCGGCAATGCCAAAGCCACCGTGGAATTGACGGGGCCCGACACGCTCAAGATCACCGGCTGCCGCGCCGTGATCCTGTGCTCGAGCATCGATTATCATCGCCAGTAATTTACGCTGACGCATGCAAAAACCCCGGATGCAAGTCCGGGGTTTTTCGTTTTGGCCGCCATCGGGGCAATTCAGCAGACCGTCGCGACCCGCTCCTTGATCACCGCCAGCACCTCGTCGCCGGGACGCTTCCACCAATTGTCCTGGGAGAAGATTTCCACTTCCTGCGGGCCGAAAAAGCCGGCCTCCTCGATCATCCTGCGGATGCCCGGCAGGTCGATGACGCCATCGCCCATCATGCCGCGATCGAGCAGCATGTCCTTGGTCGGCACCAGCCAGTCGCAGATATGGTGGGCGAAGATGCGCTTCATGCGGCCGGCCCGGGCAATGGCGCGGGCCAGGTTGGGGTCCCACCAGACGTGATAGACGTCGATGGCGACGCCCACGGTCTCGCCCAGCATTTCGCAGATGTCGAGCGCCTGGTCGATCGTGTTCACGCAGGCGCGGTCGGCGGCATACATGGGATGCAGCGGTTCGATGGCGATCTTCACCCCCGATGCCTTGGCATGGGGCAGCATGGCGGCGATGCCGTCGGCCACCATCTGCCGGGCGCCGCCGATATCGCGGCTACCCTCCGGCAGGCCGCCCACCACCAGGACCAGGCAATCGGCATTGAGCGCCGCCGCCTCGTCGATGGCCCGCAGATTGTCGTCGATATTGGCCTTGCGCCCTTCGGCGCTGGCTGCCGGGAACATGCCGCCCCGGCACACGCCGGTAACCTGGAGCTTGTTCTGGCGCACGATGCGCGCCGCCTCGTCGAGGCCGATGGCGGCGATCTGGTCGCGCCAGGGGGAGATGGCGGTGATGCCGGCCCGCAGGCACCCATCCACCGCTTCGGCAAAACCCCATTGCTGGCGCGTGGTGGCCAGGTTCAGCGAAATGGCGCGCTCGGTCATGACGCCACTCCATGCACGGCCAGGACCTGCTTCATGCGCGCCGTGGCCAGGTCCGGATCGGCCAGCACCCGGGCCTTGTCGGCCAGGCGGAACAATTCGCTGAGATGCTGCAGCGAGCGGGCCGATTCCTGCCCGCCGATCATGGTGAAATGGTCCTGGAGCCCGTTGAGATAGGCCAGGAACACCACGCCGGTCTTGTAGAAGCGCGTCGGCGCCGCGAAGATATGGCGGCTGAGCGGCACGGTGGGCTCGAGAATATCGAAGAATTCGTTGTTATTGCCCTTGCCCAGGGCCGCCAGGCCGGCCGAGGCGGCGGGCGCGATGGCGTCGAAAATGCCCAGCAGGGCATGGGAATAGCCTTCGGCGTCGCCGGCGATCAGTTCGGCATAGTTGAAATCGTCGCCGGTATACATCTTCACCCCTTCCGGCAGGCGGCGGCGCATGGCGATTTCCTTTTCCGCCGAAAGCAGGGAAATCTTGATGCCGTCGACCTTGTCGGCATGGGCGGCGATGACGTCCAGGCACACGTCCATGGCCTTGTCGTGGTCGATATCGCCCCAATAACCCTGCAGCGCGGGATCGAACATCTCGCCCAGCCAGTGCAGGATCACCGGCTGCTTCACATTGGCGAGGACATGGCCATAGACGCGGGCATAATCGTCCGGCGACCTGGCCGCGGCGGCGAGCGCGCGGCTGGCCATGAGGATGACGCGGCCGCCCTCGCCTTCGACGAAGCCGACCTGTTCGTCATAGGCCCTGAGGATATCGTCGATGCTGACATCGGGGCCGGGCGCCAGGTGATCGGTGCCGGCGCCATAGGCGATGAGCGCGTCGTCGCGCGTCCGGGCCTCGGCCTGGGCGCGCCGGATCAGCTCCCTGGCTTCGGTCCAGGTGAGCCCCATGCCGCGCTGCGCCGTATCCATGGCTTCGGCGACGCCAAGGCCGAGATCCCAGAGGCGATGACGGAAGGCCAGGGTCTTGTCCCAATCAATGGCCGGGGTCAGCCAGGGATCGTTCGAGGCCAGGGGATCGGCCACGACATGGGCCGCGGCAAAGGCAATGCGCGGAAAATCGGCCGCCTTGAATTTCACGAAGGGAATGGGATCACCGGTCAGCGTGTAAGGGCTGACGGAACGGTCGGGATTGGGCAGGTTGATTATGGGCATCGAGGCCTCCAAAAGGCCCCCTCACCCGGCGCTGCGCGCCGACCTCTCCCCCGAAGGGAGAGGTGAAGAGGGCACAATGACTGGTCTTGCGTCACCTCTCCCTGGGGGGAGAGGTCGGCCCCATTTGGGGCCGGGTGAGGGGGCCTTTGGCCCAATCAGAATTCCAGCTTCGGCACGTCCAGCCAGCGGCGTTCCTGCCAGGACTTCAGACCCAGCTCGGCGAGCTGCACGCCCTTGGCGCCCGCTTCCAGGCCATAGGGCCAGGGCGCGTCCTCGGCGACGTGGCGCAGGAACATTTCCCATTGCGCCTTGAAGCCGTTATCGGCGGGCCAATTGTCCGGCACTTCTTCCCAATCGGCGAAGAAGTTCATGGTCTGCGGCTGGTCGGGATTCCACACCGGCTTGGGCGTATTGACGCGATGCTGGGTCCAGCATTTGTGCAGGCCCGCCACGGCCGAGCCATGAGTGCCATCGACATGGAAGGTGACGAGATCGTCGCGGCGGACGCGGGTGGTCCAGCTCGAATTGATCTGGGCGATCACCCCGCCTTCCAGCTCGAAGGTGGCATAGGCGGCGTCATCGGTATCGCAATCGAAGACCTTGCCCTTTTCGTCGACGCGCTGGGGAATATGGGTGGCGCCCAGGCACGACACGGCCTGCACCTCGCCGAAGAGATTATCCATCACATAGCGCCAATGGCACAGCATATCGAGGATGATGCCGCCGCCATCGTTCTTGCGGTAATTCCAGGAGGGGCGCTGCGCCTTCTGCCAGTCGCCCTCGAAGACCCAATAGCCGAACTCGCCGCGCACCGACAGAATCTTGCCGAAAAAGCCGCTGTCGCGCAGCATTTTGAGCTTCATCAGGCCGGGCAGAAACAGCTTGTCCTGCACCACGCCATGCTTGAGGCCGGAGGCGCGGGCGGTCTTGGCGAGCTTCACCGCCACGTCGAGATCGTCGGAGGTCGGCTTTTCGCAATAGACATGCTTGCCGGCGGCCAGCGCCCGCTCCAGCAGGCCGGCGCGCATCAGCGTGGTGCCGGCATCGAAAAAGATCGTGTCGTCCGGATTGGCCAAAGCCGCATCGAGATCGGTGCCCCAGCGGGCAATGTTGTGCTTCTTGGCCAGGGCTTCCATCTTGTCGCGGTCGCGGCCGACAATGATGGGATCCACGACCAGCCGGTCGCCATTGGCAAGGCCGATGCCGCCCTGGTCGCGGATCGCCAGGATCGAGCGCACCAGGTGCTGGTTGTAGCCCATGCGCCCGGTGACGCCATGCATGATGATGCCAATGCGGTGTTCCGCCATTCAGATCTCCCAAGACTCGCTGTCTGTGTAACTGATTAGTTACTTACCTATATGAAGCGGCGGGGCGGCGTCAAGCGGGCGCGGATGCGACCTTGGACTCAGCTCAGAGGCCCAGCACCATCTTGAGCCCCATCAGGCCCAGAAAGATCAGGATCATGAGGTCGAAGGCCTTGCGGCTGAGCCGGCCGGCCAGCAATTGGCCGATCGGCATGAACACCAGGATGGGGATCATGGCCAGCAGCGCCTCGATCACCCATTGCGGCTGCATGATGCCGCTCAGCACCAAAGCAGGAAACTGCACCAGGCCCAGGGCCAGGAACATGGCGGAAACCGCATAGACATGGGCGTGGCGATCGAGCCCCATGGCGTGGATGAAGGTGACGCCCATGGGCGCCGAAATGCCGGTGGCGCCCTGCAGGACGCCGGAGCCGAACCCGGCGAAAGGCCCGGCGCGCATGGCCATTTCCGGGCCGACCGAGAGATGCGGCCGGCTGACCTTGAGGACGAAATAGGCCAGCAGCAGCAGGCCGAGCGAGAAGACCAGGGCCCGTTCGGGCAGGTTGCGCAGCAGCCAGGTGCCCAGGATCACCCCCAAGGCGCCCGCCGCCAGGAACCAGGGCAGGAAGCGCATGCGCGCATCGCGGCGGGCGGCGCGGAACTGCCAGATCTGCATGGAATTGGTCAGCACCTGGGTGATGGCCATGATGCCCACCGCATGCTGCAATCCGAACACGGTCGTCAGCACCGGCAGGGCCACCAGCGGCAGGCCCATGCCGGTCGCGCCCTTGACCAGCGCCCCCGCCGCCAGCGCCAGAGCCATGATCGCCATGCGCCCGAGATCGAAATCCATCGCGTCCCCCAAACGATAACGATGCGGTGCAATCGTCATCAGCGCTTCAATTCTTAGTCCGAAAGATTGCTGACTGACAATCGCTTAGCGATATTTCGCCAAGGCCAAAAGCTCACCAGACAGTTACTTCTCGCTTGACAGCATGGCGGATCGCTCGCAAGCTCCGGCATGAGAGCCATAAGAAGCGGCCTCGTGATTATGGGAGGATTACGACGATGAAGCCTATGCAATTCGTCCTGGCGTCGGGCACGGCCCTGATGACGCTGGGCGCGACCCTGTCCTTCGCGCAGGACTGGCAGCCGGACCGGCCGATCAACCTGATCGTGCCCTGGGGCGCCGGCGGCTCGACCGACCAGGTCACCCGCGTCACCGCGCCCATCCTGGCCGAGGCGCTGGGCGTGGAAGTGGTGGTGGTCAACCAGCCGGGGGCCTCGGGCGCCATCGGCACCCAGGAAGTGCTGAACGCCCCCAAGGACGGCTATACCTGGACGGCCAATGCCATCGCCAACAATGCCACCTATTCGGTCACGGGCCTGTTGCCCGATACCGATATCGACGACTGGCACATCTATCTGTCGGTCGCCAACGTGCCGGTGGTCTCGGTCCCGGCCGACAGCCAGTTCACCGATTTCGGCCAATTGCTGGAGGCCTTCCAGTCCGATATGGGCCGCGGCATTTCCGTGGCCACGGCCGGCATCACCTCTTCGGGCGGCACTGCCATCGCGGCCCTGTCCGGGGCGGCCGACAATTTCGAATATAACATGATCACCTATGACGGCGGCGGGCCGGCCGCCATCGCCACGGCATCGGGCGAAGCCATGGTCACCACCCAATTGGCGGTGGAACAGACCGAGCTGATCCGCGGCGGCCGCCTCAAGGCCCTGGCCGTGCTGTCCGACCAGCCGCTGGTGCTCGAAGGCGTCGATCCGATTCCCCCGATCACCAATTGGCTGCCGGACATGGAACTGGCCCCCGATTATTTCGGCATCTTCCTGCCGGTCGGCGTGCCGGAGGAAGTCGTGGCCACGCTCGACCGGATCTGGGGCGAGGAGGTCGCCAATTCGGAGGCCATCAAGACCTATGCCGAAACCTTCGGCGCCGTCTTCGCGCCCTCCTATGGCGCCGAGGCCCGGGCCCTGGCCATGCCGGTGGTGATCCTGGAAGCCTGCGACGCGGTGGAACGCGGCGAGGCGGTCAACGATCCCTCTACGATCGGCATCGACTGCGAGACCCGCACCGAAGTCGGCGTGCAGTAAGATCGAGGGGGCAGGAGCCGGGCTTTCGGTTTCTGCCCACCCTCCCCCTTGCGGGGAGGGTAGCGCCGCTGGGCCCGAAGGGCCCTGGCAAAGCTGGGGAGGGGGGCGGTCCGTTGACCATTGATGGACCCCCACCCTCATTCCCTCCCCTCAGGGGGGAGGGAGGCGAAGGAGCCTTTGGCTCCTCATTCCAAGAGATATTCATGACGACCGAACCCACCATTCCCGCCGAAGACCCCGCCCGCATTCGCGCCGATCTCATCACCGGCATCGTCCTGGTGGGCCTGGGGCTCGTGGTCACCTATCTCTCCTGGACCATGGACCGGCTGGAAGTGCGCCGCATCCATCCCTCGACCATTCCGGGCCTGGTGCCCATCATCCTGGGCGTGGCGCTGACCCTGTGCGGCGGTTTGCTGGCCTTCCGCTCGGCCAGGCTCGACACCAGGCATGCCGGGGCGGCGCTGGTCCGCGTCCTCGTCTCCTGGCAATCGGTACGGGTGCTGGCCGTCCTGGGCATGGCGCTGGTCTATACGCTGGGCCTGGTCGGTCGCATGCCGTTCTGGCTGGCCTCGGCCCTGTTCATCTTCACCTTCATCACCCTGTTCGAAACCGTGCTGGCGGACCGGCCCAAATCGCTGCCCTGGACGCTGTTCTGGGCCCTGGTCGTGGCTCTGGGCGCCGGGCTGGGCATCCATTACGTCTTCGGACAAATCTTTCTCGTGCGCCTGCCATGATGCACCCTTCGTTCGAAGATCACAGATCGTCATCCGCGCGGTGGGTGGAGGCGAACGCCATTCATCACCATCGCTGTTCCCTGGAATCCGCCCATGTTTGACGGTCTCATTCTCCTCGGCCAGGGCATTGCCCATTTCCTGACGCCGGCCGGCCTGTTCAACGTCGCCTGGGCGACGCTGCTCGGCCTGGCCATCGGCATCCTGCCCGGCCTCACCGCCACGATGGGCGTGGCCCTTCTGGTGACGCTCACCTACAAGATGGCGCCCGACCAGGCGATCCTGACGCTGATGTGCGTCTATCTCGGCGCCATCTATGGCGGCAGCCGCACGGCCATCCTGCTCAACATCCCGGGCACCCCGGCCAATGCCGCCGCCACGCTGGACGGCCATCCGCTGGCCATGCAGGGCAAGGCGGGCCTCGCCATGGGCCTGGCCACCACCTCATCCACGCTCGGCACCCTGGTCGGCATCTTCTTTCTCGCCATCATCGCGCCCATGCTGGCCGAAGCGGCGCTCAAGTTCGGCTCCTATGAATTCTTCTGGCTGGCTTTGTTCGGCGTGGTCATTTCAGGGCAGATGACCGGCTCGGACACCCCGCTCAAGGGCTATATCGCCGGCATTCTGGGCCTGCTGGTCGCCATGGTGGGGATGGAGACGCTGCATGCCTATCAGCGCTTCACCTTCGGCATTCCGGCGCTGGGCGCCGGCGTCGACCTGATCCCCGCCATGGTGGGGGCGTTCGGGCTGGCCGAAATCCTCTCCACCATGAAGCGGACCATGGTGGGCCATATCGCCCCGGTCAACGACCGGGTGATCCCCCGCCTCAAGGAAATCTTCCAATATTGGAAGACCATCATCCGCTCGGGCATTATCGGCACCTTTGTCGGCATCATTCCCGGCGTCGGCGAGGATGTGGGCGCCTGGTCCTCCTATGCGGCGGCCAAGAAGGCCTCCAAGCATCCCGAGGAATTCGGCAAGGGCAGCCAGGAAGGGCTGATCGCGGCGGAAACCGGCGACAATGCCGTGGTCTCGGCCTCGATGATCCCCACGCTCACCCTGGCCCTGCCCGGCTCGGCCGCCGCCGCGGTGCTGATCGCGGCCATGATGATCCACGGCATCCGCCCCGGCCCGATGCTGATGATCGAGAATGCGCCCTTCCTCTACCAGGTCGTGGCCATGCTGCTGCTGGCGACCCTGGCCAATCTGATCTTCGGGCTCTCGCTCACCAAGGTGTTCATCAAGGTGCTGTCGGTGCCGCGCGAAAGGCTGATGGCGGTCATCTACGTGCTCTGCGTGGTCGGCTCCTTCGCCATCACCCAGCGCATGTTCGATGTCTATGTCATGCTGTTCTTCGGCATTGTCGGCTTCATCCTGCGCGAGATGAAATATCCCATGGCGCCGCTGGTGCTGGGCATCGTGCTGGGCGATCTGCTCGATCTCAACCTGCGGCGCGGCCTGGCGCTGACCAACGGCGATCCCAGCCCCTTCTTTACCCGGCCGATCAGCGCTGTTATCTGCCTCATCATCATTCTGACCATCCTCATGTCCATCCCGGCGGTAAATCGACGTGTCCGAGCCCTCTTCCCCCGCAATCGCGGAGACGTCGCAGCCCAAGGCTGAGACGGCCAGGCGTCCGCGCAATTCGGCCAAGACCAAGGCCTCGATTCTCGCGGCGGCGCGGGTGGAATTCGCCGATCGCGGCTTCGAGGGGGCGCGGGTGGATGCGATTGCCGAACGGGCGGAGGCCAATAAGCGGCTGCTCTACCATTATTTCGGCAACAAGGAGGAGCTGTACCGGGCGGTGCTGCTCGATGCCTATCAGGAGATCCGGCGCGGCGAGCGGGCCTTGTCGCTCGATCAATATGATCCGGTGCAGGCCATGGACCGGCTGGTGCGCTTCACCTTCCGGCACTTTCTGGCCAATCCCTGGTTTCCGCGGCTGCTCGGCACCGAAAATATCGAGAATGCGCGGTTCCTGAAAACCCTGCCCGACATCAAGGCGCTGCATTCGCCCCTGGTCGGGCAGATTGCCGCCATCCTCGAACGCGGGGCGGCGGCGGGGATTTTCCGGCGCGATGTCGATCCGGTGCAGCTCTATATCTCGGTGGCGGCGCTCGGCTTCTTCTATGTCTCGAACACGGCGACGCTCTCGGTGATCTTCGAGCGCGACCTGTCCAGCGTCGGCATGGTGCAGGAGCGCGAAGCCCATGCCGTGCAGATGGTGGTGGATTTCCTGAAGACCAAGCCGGGAGCCTGAGGGCGATCGGCCTCTTCCTTCTCCCCTGAGGGGAGAAGGTGGTCCGAAGGACCGGATGAGGGGTTCAGCATCGCGGCTTCGCCGACAGGCTTTCACCCCTCACCCCAGCTCTGCCAGTCGCTGCGCGACGGCGCCGCTACCCTCTCCCCTGAAGGGGCGAGGGTACGCAGGCGGGACTAGATATCCACCTCGTCATCGCCCAGCCCGTCCACCTCTGCGGCGGCGCGGCGGAGGATGTCGGCGGCGCGGCGCTGCTGGTCCTCGCTGCCCTTGCGGGCTTTCTTGAGCGCCTGCTTGAGCGCCTTGCGGGCCGCTTCCAGCTCCGGCACGGCGTCGTGCATGGGCCGGTCGTGGTCCGGACGGCCGGGGCGCTCGCCCCAATGGGGCGGCACATTGCCCTCTTCGGGCCGGCCTTCGGCGAAGGGCCAGTCGGCGCGGACGAATTCGCGGAACCGGTTCATCTGCTCGCCGGTGCGGGCGAGGAAATCCAGGGTGGAGGCCACCGCGTCGCGGTTTTCCTCCAGATGCGCCTTGCCCTCGTCGGTGATGGTATAGAGCTTCTTGTTGCCATCGGCCGAGGAGGTGACATAGCCGGCTTCCTCGAGGAAGGTCAGCGCCGGATAGACGATGCCGGGGCTGGGCGAATAGACGCCGTTGGAGCGTTCCTCCACCGCCTTGATCAGGTCATAGCCGTGGCGCGGCTGCTGCTCGATGAAATAGAGCGCCACCAGCCGCAGGTCGCCCGAGGCCAGCATGCGGCCGACGCGGACATTGCCGCCCCAATTGCCGAATTCGTCATCGGCCATGCGCTGCATGCGGCCCCAGCCGCGCCGCGCCATCTGTTCCAGCTTGCGCCAATTGGGCTCGCCGTCTTTCCAATAGGTCATGATCTATCTCCAGATATATCGCAAAAGCCCTTCGCCCCAGGAGATCGGCGCGCCCGCGACCAGTTTCAAGATATATCTTGGAAGAATCTTTGCCGGCGCCGGCGGAGTTTCGCGCGCGCCTGCATGGCAAAACGCCCCGGATGATGGTCATCCGGGGCGCTGGCTTTTCGATCGGAAATCGGCTCAGGCGGCGACGCTGCCATTCGAGGCGGATTTGTCGCGGTCGAATTCGCCGTGGCGGCGGAAGCGCCACATATAGGTGGGCAGGACCGCGTCCATGGAGACCGGCTCGATGCCGAAGGCGGCAAAGGTGCGTTTGTCCTTGCGGGCCTGCTCGGAGACCACATTGTCGACGCCCAGGAGGTTCACCTGGTCGGCGGTGATCAGCGGCTTGACGGGCAGGATGCCCAGCAGGGCGGCGCCGAACTTGGCGAGACCGGCGGGGAAGGGCACGAGCGGGCGGTTGCGGCCGGCCTCGCGCAGGATGCGCTGCATCAGCGCCTTGTGGCTTTCCACGTCCGGCCCGCCCAGCTCGTAGACGCGGCCGGTCTTGACCTGGCCTTCGGCGGCCAGCGCCAGGGCCTCGGCGACATCGCCGACAAAGACCGGCTGGAACAGGGTCTTGCCGGCGATCAGCGGCATGATCGGGAAGAGCCGCGCCAGCGTGCCCATGAGATTGAAGAAGCCGTCATCCTGGCCGAACATGATGGAGGGCCGCAGGATCACCGCCTCGGGGAAAGCCGCCAGCACGGCGGCCTCGCCGCGCAGCTTGGTATCGGCATAGGCGCTGATTCCGGCCGCCGCATCGACGCCCAGGGCCGACAGGTGCACCAGGGCACCGGCGCCGGCATCCCTGGCCGCGCGGGCGACGCGGGCGGCGCCGTCCACATGCACGGCCTCGAAGGTCTGCTTGCCCTTTTCATGGCCGACGCCGACCAGGTTGATGACGATATCGGCGCCCGCCACGGCGCGGCGCACCGAGGCCTCGTCGCGCAGATTGGCCTGGATGGGCATGACCTGGCCCACCGTGCCGAAGATGCGGGTCTTGCCCGCCAGATCCGGCCGGCGCACGGCGACGCGGACGCGATAGCCCTTGCGCGCCAGGATCTGCACCAGATGGGTGCCGACAAATCCCGAACCACCGAAAATGGTGACGAGCTTTTGGGCGTAGCGATCCATCTTGGGGGCTCCAGCAGAGGCAAAAAGTCTATGCCGCTTCTAGCGCAAGCGGCTCGCCCCTGTCGAGCCTTGCCGGAGCGGCATTTTATGCGCCCGGCTTGACTCCTTCCGGATTTTTGTTCTTTCTTTGTTCCAATAAGGAGACTCGAAATGCCCCAGATGCAGACTTATCACGGCAAATGCCATTGCGGCGCCGTCCGCTTCAGCGTGGAGACCGATTTCGCGAGCCTGGGCGATTGCAATTGCTCGCGCTGCCGGCGGCTGGGCTGGATCATGCAATCGGTGCCGGTGGACCGGTTCGCGCTGCAGACGGGCGAGGAGAACCTGAGCCTTTATCATTTCAACAGCGAAAAGATCGATCACCTGTTCTGCAAGAGCTGCGGCATCCAGTCCTTCGCGCGCGGCACGGACGGGCAGGGCAACGAACTGGTCATGGTCAATGTGAACTGCCTGGACGACGCCCCGCCGGTCGATCGCAGCACCATCAAGCACTGGGATGGTGCAAACTTCTGAACAGGCGCTGCAAAGCGATTGACATTAGCGCGAGGGCACCCTAGTTACTCGCCCGTCGCCCAGATGGCGGAATTGGTAGACGCGCACGGTTCAGGTCCGTGTGCCGCAAGGCGTGAAGGTTCGAGTCCTTTTCTGGGCACCAATTTCAAAACCCCGCAACCGCAAGGCTGCGGGGTTTTTTGTTTCGTGCCAGCCTATTCGGCGCAGACGCAGAAATTGTTGCCCTCGGGATCGTTGAGCACGATATAGCCCGCCCCGCGCCGCACCAGGCTGGCGCCGAGGCCGATGAGTCGGGCGGCCTCCGCCTCGATGTCGTCGGCGGCAATATCGAGATGGACGCGATTGCGCGCCGGGCGGTCGCCGCGCCGCAGATGAATGCAGAGCCTGGTGCCGGGGCCGGCGATCATGACGCTGGGATCGGTCTCCGGCGTCAGGCCGAGCGCGGCCAGGCGGGCGATTTCGGCCGCGTCATAGGGCATGATGTCATAGCCCTCCAGCGCCGCCGCCCAGAAGCGCGCCAGGCCGGCGGGATGATCGGCATCGATGACGATATCCTTCAGCCGGCCCATGTCACCGCCCCCCTAGCTCGGCAGCCGCCGGCGCCCCCGGCGCGAGGCGACCAGGCCCACCAGCATGCCGGCCAGGACGGCGATGAGGAAGGGCCAATGCCGCACCTGCGCGAAGACGGTGCCGGGCAGTTTCTGATGCGGCCGCAGGTCGAGCGCGGCCATTTCCCCCGGCGCCAATTGCGCGGTGATGCGCCCCAGGGGATCGGTGGCGAAGGTCAGCCCGGTATTGGCGGCGCGCACCAGGCTCATGCCCTCCTCCACCGCCCGCAGCCGCGCATGATGGGCATGCTGGGCCGGACCGATCGAGGCGTCGAACCAGGCGTCATTGGTGAGGTTGAGCAGGAATTGCGCCCCCGCGACCTCGCCGAGATCGCCCGAAAAGATGATCTCGTAGCAAACCAGGACCAGGGCCGCCGGGGCATTGGGCAGGGCCATGAGCCGGCGTCGCGCATCGCCATGCGACCAGCCCTCGGCCCCGGGCACGAATTGGGTAATGCCCAGCCGCGAAAAGAAGGAGGCGAAGGGCAGATATTCCCCGAAGGGCACCAGATGCGCCTTGTCATAGGAGGCGACCACTTCGCCGTCGCTATTGATGGCGACCACCGAATTATAGGGCGGCTCGCCCGGCAGGGCGCCGTCCAGCTCCAGCGGCCGGCGCGGCACGCCGGCGATCAGGCTGGCCTGCTCGGGCAGCATGCGGGCAATGCGGGCCAAAGCCTCGGGATAGGATTCGAGGAAGAAGGGCAGGCTCGATTCGGGCCAGACCAGGTGGGTGACGTCGGCCAGGCCCTGGTCGGAGGGGTCCATGCGCATGTCCGAGAGCATGATCAGCCGGTCGATCAGCGCCACCGGATCGACATTGCCGAAATCGGCATGCTCGTAGACCAGCGGCTGCACCAGGCGCAGGGCCACGTCCTGCCGCTCGGTGGAGACATTGCCGCTGAGCCGGTTCCAGCCATAGCCGAGCTGGGCGGCGATGACGAGCAGGGCCAGAAAGAGCGGCGCCAGCCGCCGCGACCAGGGGCGCTGGTCGGCCGGCCAGATCAGGGCCGGCGTCATGGCCAGGAGCGGCGCGAGGAAGGTCAGGCCATAGACGCCGATCAGCGAGGCGAGCTGCATCATGGCGTCATTGCCGGTGAGGCTGTAGCCGAGCAGGTCGAAGGGAAAGCCGGTAAAGACATGGCCGCGCAGGTATTCGGCGGCGGCCAGCCAGGCCGAAAGGGTCAGGATGCGGGTCCAGCCATGGCTCCAGAACAGATGCGCGCAGGCGCTGGCCAGGCCCCAGAACAGGGCTATGAGCGCCGCCAGGGCCGCCACGGCGAAGGGCATGGCCCACAGCACCCAGCCGCCATCGACGAAGAAGGCGGCGCCCAGCCAGTGGAAGGCGACCAGGAAATAGCCCCAGCCAAAGGCGAAGCCGATGGAAAAGGCCGGCCCGAAAAGCCGCCGCCAGCCCCGGGGGCGTTCGGCGCCGTCCAGCGCCCAGACCCAGACGGGCATGGCGAGGAACAAGAGCGGCAGCAGGAAGAAGGGCGGCACCGACAGGCCCGCCAGCGCGCCCGCCACCAGCAGCAGCAGGAAGCGGCGCCAGCCCTGGCTCAGCATGGCGGTTTCGGCCAGCCAGGTCATGGCGGCAAAAGGGACGAATCACGGCGCATGCGGGCAAGGTGGTCGCAGCCGGGATAGGCGTCAAGGTGGTGGACTTGGCGCCGGGCCGGGGATAGGAGTGCGAGCATGCGTCGGTATCCCCCTCATCCGGCGCGGAGCCTGTCCTCGGGCGCCACGCGACCCGTGGGCGCCACCTTCTCCCCGAGGGGGGAGAAGAATGGGTGGCGCCCGGTCCGGCACGATGCCTGTTCCTCTCCCCCTCGGCGAGAGGGTGGATCGGCCGAAGGCCGAGACGGGTGAGGGGGATGCGAGGCCCCATGTCCAACCTCACCCTTGCCATCGACACCGCCGCCCCGCGCCTGCAATTGGCGCTGGCCCTGCCCGATGGCCGCACCGATGTGCTGGTGGAGGACATCGCCAAGGGCCATGCCGAAATCCTGTTCGACCGGCTGGCCACCCTCCTCGCCCGCAATAACGTCACCTATGACGATCTCGACCGGGTCGCCGTCACCACCGGGCCGGGCTCCTTTACCGGGCTGCGCATCGGGCTGTCCGCCGCGCGGGGCCTGGGGCTGGCCCGCAAAATTCCGGTTCTGGGCATTCCCAGCCTCCTGGCCATTTCGCTTTGTGTCCCGTCCGGCCCGATCGCCGTCTTTATCGACGCGCGCCGGGACGAAGCCTATTTCGAGCTTTTTCCGGCGCCGGGCCGGATCGGGGATGGCCCGCGCCTGCTGCCGCTCGAGGCGGCCCGCGCCGCCATTCCGGCCGATGCCACGCTGATCGAATCTCCCTTTGCCGATATCGGCGCCATGGCGCGCTTTGCCGCCGGGGCCGATCCCCTGGCCTTTCCGCCGCACGCCACCTATATCCGCGATGCCGATGCCAAGCCGCAGGACGCGGCGCGGATCGCGAGACGCGCGCCATGATGAAATTCTGGATGGCCCCGGGGGGGCTGCATATCGAGCCGGGCGAAACCCGCGATGCGGGGGAACTGGCCCGCATTCACCGCCAGGGCTTCTATCGCGGCTGGCCCATGGAGGAATTCGCCCATTTCCTCGCCGACAAGGCCACGCCCGTCTATATTGCCTGCGATGCCCGGCGCCGCATTGCCGGCTTCGCGCTGATCCGCACGGTGGCCGACGAATCGGAATTGCTGACCATCGCCGTCGATCCGAAATGGCGCGGCAAGGGCATGGGCAGGGCGCTGATGGATGCGGTCTTCGCCGATCTCATGCTGTCGCCGGCCCGGCGCATGTTCCTCGAGGTGGACGAGCAGAACCATGCCGCCATCCGCCTCTATGAAAAGCTCGGCTTCGAGCGCATTTCATCGCGAAAAGGCTATTATTCCCGGCCCGACGGCTCCAGCGCCACCGCGCTTGTCATGGCGCGCGATCTTGGCTAACCCGGTCGGACCGAATTCAGGCCAGGGAGCGATGGCGTGAGCAAGAACCCATCCGAGCCGACGCTCGAGGAAGCCTGCGTGGCCCGTGGCATGCGCATGACCGACCAGCGCCGCATCATCGCCCGCGTCATCGAGGGCGCGTCCGATCATCCGGACGTGGAAGAGCTCTATCGCCGCGCCTCGGCCATCGATCCGCGCATTTCGCTCTCCACCGTCTACCGCACGGTCAATCTCTTCGAGGAAGCGGGCCTGGTCACCAAGCACGATTTCAAGGATGGCCGCGCCCGGTTCGAGCTGATCCCGGACGAGCATCACGACCATCTCATCGATATCCGCAGCGGCACCGTCATCGAATTCCGCAACGAGGAAATCGAGGCCATCCAGGAAGTGATCGCCAAGCGGCTGGGCTACAAGCTCGTCGATCACCGGCTCGAACTCTATGCCGTGCCCATCGGCGACAAGAAGGCCTGAGGCGGCCGCCCGCATATGATCTTCCGGACGCTGTTCTTCCTCCTGGTCTTCCTGCCCTTCCTCGTGGTCGTCATTCCGCTCCAGGCGCTGATCCTGGCGCTGCGCCTGCCGTTCTGGCAGGTGCTGCCGCGCCTGTTCCATCGCCTGGGCTGCCTGTTTCTGGGCCTGCGGATCAATGTCATCGGCCAGCCCTCGACCGGACGGCCGACCCTGATGGTCGCCAACCACATTTCCTGGACCGATATCGTGGCGCTGGGCTCGGTGGCCGACGTGACCTTCGTGGCCAAGCGCGAAGTGGGGCAATGGCCCTTCGTGGGCATGATGGCCGATCTGCAGCGCACCATCTATGCCGACCGCACCCGCCGCTCGGAAACCGGGCGCACCGCCCAGGCCATGGGAAAGCATATGGCGAGCGGCAATGCGGTGCTGCTCTTTGCCGAAGGGCAATCCGATATCGGCACCCATGTGCTGCCCTTCCGCTCGGCGCTGATCGGCGCGGCGCAGCATGCCATGATCGAGGCCGGGGCCAGCGACGTGGTGATCCAGCCCGTCACCATCGCCTATACGAAATTGCAGGGCCTGCCGGTCAGCCGCAACGAGCGCTCGCTGATCGCCTGGATCAAGTCCAAATCGGTCAGGCAGAATATCGTCGACATCCTCTCCGGCCCGGTCAAGGACGTCACCATCGCCTTCGGCCACCCCATGCCGCTCAACCAGGGCGACAATCGCAAGGCGGTGAGCAAGGCGGCGGAAATCCAGGTCCGCGCCATGCTGGTGGCCCTCAATCGCGGCGGCAAGCTGCCTGACTCCGCGACCTAGCAGCAGGTCTCACCCTTGCGGCGCACCCAGGTGCTGCTTCAGCCGGCCCACGATATCGGCCGCCTTGACCATCAGGCCGAGCTCGACATCCTCCTCGCTCATGCCGGCGCGCACGTCGAGCCAGACCGGCACCAGCAATTCGTGCCGGATCTGCTGGCCGCCAATGGTCTCGGCCAGCACGGCCTTCACCTTGCCGGTCACGCGATGTTCGAGGCGGGGATGGGGCTGGCGTTCGGCCAGAGCAATATCGATTAACTCAAGACTCAATTCATGGCTCCGTGGAGCCCCCGCAGTCAGACTGCCCCCGGATGGTTCACGTGGCATTAACGTCGGTGCAGCCGTGGCGGTTCTCCACAGCGGGGCAGGTCGGTCCAACCTGTTGCGAAAGCGCATCACAGCCGGGAGGGCGGGACGATGCGGCGAGGCCGGCTGAAAGCGCAGCGGGCCCGGCTTAGTCCGATTCTGTGCGTATCGGAAGGTCTTTACACCTTCACGGCATGCTCCACCCGCCCGGTATCGCCGAAAACCCGCAGATAGCGGTCGATTTCGGCCGCATCGCCGGTGGCCTTGGCGGGATTGTCGGAGAGTTTCACCGCCGGCCTTCCATTGGCCTCGGAGACCTTGGGCGACGATGGAGATGGGCTTGAGGCCGGGATTGGGCTCGGGGGCGCAATCCTCGAAATCATTGGTCAGATTGGTGCCCCAGCCGAAGCTCATGCGCACCTTGCCGTCGAAATGGAGATAGGCTTCCTCGATCATGTCGACATCGAGCCCGTCCGAGAAGATGAGCAGTTTTTCCCTGGGATCGCGGCCGCGCGCCTTCCAGAAGTCGATGATCTTCTCGCCGCCCTCGATGGCCGGGGCGCTGTCGGGGCGGAAGCCGGTCCAGTCGGCGATCCAGTCGGGAGCATCGCGCAGGAAGGCATCGGTGCCGAAGGCATCGGGCAGCACGATCAGCAGATTGCCCCCATAATAGCTCTTCCAGTCCTGCAGCACCCGATAGGGCGCCTCGCGCAATTCCTCGTCCGAGCGCGCCAGGGCCGCCAGCACCATGGGCAATTCATGCGCATTGGTGCCCAGGGCCTCGAGATCGTTGTCCATGGCCAGCTTGACATTGGAGGTGCCGGTCATGTTGGCGCCGATCCCTTCCTTGAGCGCCTCCACGCACCAGCGCTGCCAGAGAAAGGAATGCCGCCGCCGCGTGCCGAAATCGGAAATCTTGAGATCGGGCAGCTTCTGCAGCCGCTCGACCTTTTCCCACATCCGCGCCTTGGCCCGGGCATAGAGCACATCGAGCGTGAAGGGGCCGTAGCGCTTCATGGCGGCGCGGGAGCGCAATTCGTTGATGATGGCCAGGGCGGGAATTTCCCACATCGTGGTTTCGAGCCAGAGCCCGGGAAATTCGAGCACGAATTGCCCGTCGCGCTGCTCCAGCCGGTATTCGGGGAGCTGGAAATTTTCCAGCCAGCGCAGGAAGCCGGGCTGGAAGATCTGCTTGGACCCATAAAAGGTGTTACCGGCCAGCCAGATCATTTCCTTCTTGGAAAAGCGCAGCGTGCGGCAATGGTCGAGCTGGGCCCGCAATTCCTCGATATCGATCTCCTCGGCCAGCCGCACCGAGCGGGTGCGGTTGATGAGACTGAAGGTGGCGTCGACCTTGGGATAGAGCCCCCAGATCATCTGCAGCATCAACAGCTTATAGAAATCGGTATCGAGCAGCGAGCGGATGATCGGATCGAGCTTCCAGGTGTGGTTGTACACCCGGCGCGCAATATCGGTAAAAGTAGCCATATTCGCCCCGTTTCGCGGTCCTGTTGTAGCGCGCAGAGATCAGGATTGGGAAGGTCGGAAGCCCGACGATCGGTCTAGTACCGCCCCTGCTCGCTGCCGCAGAAGGGGTCCACCGGGCTGGTGCCGGTGAATTCGATCCGGCCCAGCAGCGCCTCCACGACGGCGGCCTGCATGTCCTCGTTGGAGCCATAGGCATTGACATAGGTGGGCACGCGCGGCGCATCGTGGAGGTAATAGGGAAAGCCCAGCGACACCATCAAAGTGGGGACGTCGTGCCAATAGCGCTTCATCGCCCCGAAGACCGAGCCGGTCAGGTCCTTCCAGTTGAGGAAGATGCGCTGCCGGGTCAGCAGGGTTTCCTCGGCCAGCAGATAGAGCACCAGGTCGAACTGTTTCGGATCGACCGCCATGCCCGGCTCATATTCGGTCACCTCGAACCCTTCCTGGCGCAGCAGGTCGGGGATGGAGAGCGGCAGCGGGGCGGGCGCGAAGGGCTGCACCGCGCCGGTCGAAAAGATCAGCACCCGCTTGTGCCGCGCCGGCGACAGCGGCAGCAGCTTGGCGGTATCCTTGACCAGGGTGGGCACGCGCGCCGTCACCTGGCGCGTCGTCTCCTTGCTCTGCGACCGGGCCATGATCACTTCCGCCCGGCTCAGCGACAGCGGATCGCGCTCCCGATGCAGGCCCAGGGCGGCCTTGAGCGCCAGCACTCGCGTCACCGCCTCGTCCACCCGCTCCTGGCTCAGCCGCCCATCGGCCACGGCCTTCACCAGATACATGAGGTCGGCATTGGGATCGTCGGAGAACAGGATCACGTCGCAGCCGGCAATGATGGCTTGCGGAATGGTCTCTTCGCGCGGCCCCCAATCGCCGAAGCCGGCCATGGGCGTGGCGTCGGAGACGATGAGGCCGTTGAAGCCCAACTTCTCGCGCAGCAGCGTCTGGTTCAGCACCGGGCTCAGCGTCGCCGGACGAAAGGCCTCGGCGCCGGCATCGGGATCCAGGTCGCGTACGAAGGCGGGAAAGGCGATATGAGCGGACATGACGCTCATCACCCCCGCCGCGATGGCGGCGCGATAGAGCCGGCCGAAGGTCTTTTCCCATTCCTTGAGCGTCAGCGGATTGACCGTGGTGACCAGGTGCTGGTCCCGATCGTCATAGCCTTCGCCGGGCCAGTGCTTGACCGTGGCGGCGACGCCCTGCTTCTGGAAGGCGGCGATCTGGGCCAGGGCATGCCGGGCGATCCGCTCGGGGTCCGAGCCATAGGACCGGGTGCCGACAATGGCGCTGCGCCAGGCCTGGTTGATATCGATGACCGGGGTAAAGCTCCAGTTGAGCCCCACCGCCCGGGCCTCCTCGGCCATGATGGTGGAGATCGCCGTGGTCGCCTCGACATCGTCCACGGCCGCCAGGCCCAGCGGATTGGGCACTTCGCTGCCGAAGGGCAGGCTCATGCGGCTGCCTTCGAGATCGGCGCTGACCAGCATGGGCACCGGGCCGGCGCTGTCGACCTGACTCATCAGCCCGATTTCGGCGGCCAGGTCCCCGCTATAGAGGCGCGTGATCCCGCCCGGCTTGAAGCTGCGCAATCCCTCCATGGCCGTTTCCGGCGCCTCGCGCGACAGCAGCACGAAAAGCTGGGCCAGCTTGTCGCGCGGCGACAGCCGGTCCCGCGTCTCGTGCACCCAGGCCATGTCCGCATCATCGAGATGGAAGGGGGCGGCGGCAAGATCGATGGCGGCCAAGGAGAGGCTCCCGTCACGGTTTCGTTATCGCCGCAATGCTTAACAGCACGGATGGGACAGGAACAAGGCAACAGGACCCAGGGCCGATGGCGCATAATTTCCGGCGCATGTCGAAATCGGGGCGATGTAATCGTCGTCAGGCCGAGGAACAGGCAAATGGAGGATGCTCATGGCGAGCACGACATCAAAAGACGGCACGCATATCGGCTACGAAATCCATGGCAGCGGACCGCTGCTCATCTGCGTGGCCGGCGCCACGCAATATCGCGCCGTGGACCCCGATGAGACGCCCGCCCTGGCGCGCTTGCTGGCGGGCGATTTCACCGTTCTCATCTATGACCGGCGCGGACGCGGCGAATCGGGCGACACGTCGCCTTACGCCGTCGAACGGGAAATCGAGGACATAGCGGCTCTGATCGCCGCGAATGGCGGCACGGCGCGGCTGTTCGGCATGTCCTCCGGCGGCGTTCTGGCGCTGGAAGCCGCGGCCCAGCTCGGCGCCGAGATCGAAGGCCTCGTGCTCTACGAGCCGCCTATCGATCCGGAAAAAAGCGCCGAGGCCTATCAGCGCGACCATGCCGAAATGGCGGCATTGGGTGCCCAGGGCAAGGCCGAGGAGATGATGGTGTCGTTTCTGGGCGCCATCATGCCCGAGGAGGCCTTGACCGACTTTCGCAATTCACCCGCCTGGCCGGCCTTTGCGTCAGTCGGGCGAAGTCTTGAATATGATTATCGGGTCCTGGCGGGCGCGCGCGAGCAGGACACGCCCCCGCCGCGCTGGCGCCGGATCGATGCGCCGGTTCTGGTCATCGACGGTGCCGAGAGCTTTCCGTTCATGAAGCAAGGTGCCGACTGGGTCGCCAGCGGCCTGCCCCATGCCGAACGGCGCACGCTGGCCGGGCTGGATCACAGCTATGATCCCCAGATTCTCGCGCCCCTCATCACCCGTTTCTTTGGCAAGGTATAAACAAAAACACCGCCGGATCGCTCCGGCGGTGTCTGTTCAGGCGCTGTCCTTCACCGGCTTGTCCCGGTGAGGGCGCTTAGGCCGCGTGGCCTTCGAGCCATTTGGTCAGGCCCGCCTTGGGGGTGCCGGCGCCGATCTTCATGTCGGCCGCTTCCCCGCCCTTGAACAGGATCATGGTGGGGATGGAGCGCACGCCATATTGGGCGGCGATGCCGGGATTCTCGTCGACATTGAGCTTGACGATCTTCACCTTGCCCTCGAGCTCGGTGGAAATTTCGTCGAGAACCGGGGCGATGGCCCGGCAGGGGCCGCACCATTCGGCCCAGAAATCGACGAGGACGGGCTCGCTGGAATTGAGGACTTCCTGGCCGAAATTGGCTTCGGAAACGGCTTTGGTCATGGTCTTGCCTTCCTTTGGGGCGCTGCATTCTCCCCGCCGGGGATGGCGCAGCGCAAAAATTTCAGTGCCGGGAAGAGGCTCCGGCAAGCGGCGGTGTCTTTGCTCCCAAAGCTGGGGAGAGTCCAGCCCCGGTTCAAGCCGGCATCACCTGAGGGTGAAGCCGGACCGGGCGGTCCCCAAGAGCTCGGGCGGCAGATTCATCAATGATTCCAACTCGGTCCACAGGATCGCCGCAGAGACCTTTCGGCCCGGGAACAGCTGGCCTGCAACCAGTGCATAAAGCGCCAGCTGGGTCAGGTAGTTCCCCGGCACATCGGCGATCCGCCGGGGCGCCGCTGCGTCGGATTTGTAATCGACCACCAGCACGGCTGAGTCGTCAACCACCAGCCGGTCGATGCGGCCGGTGAGGCGCACCGGCGCGCCATCCTGTAGAGCCGGCACCAGGAAGGACACTTCCGCCCGGCTATCGGGGCCGAAGAGATGGGCCAGGTCCGGCCGCGACAGCAGCGACAGGGCCCGGGCCGTCACGGCTTCGTGACGATGGGGATGGTCAGGCAGCAGCGTTTCCAGCGCCCGGGGCGCGACCCGCGCCCAATCCGCCCGCGCCACCTTGCCCAGATGCTGGAGCAGCGCATGGAGCGCCAGGCCCTCCTTGCGCGCGCCTTCGGCATCGCGCGCCTGCTCGGCCAGGCTCTGCAGGATCGGGGCCGGCCCCGCGCCGGTTCCGGCGCGCGACGGGGAAATCAGCCGTTCCCGTGCCGGCTCGGGCACCGGCCCGGCCGCGAAACCCCCGCCCGGCGCCGCGACGGGTGCGGTGGCGCCGGCATGAACCGGCGTCTCGAGCCGCGGATAGGCCAGGGCGAGGAGATTGCCCTCGTCGTCGCGCCGTTCGGCCAGATCCGGTTGCAGGGCCTGTTCGATGGCCTGGTACCAGCTGCCCTCGAGCTGGGTGTCGATGGCCGAGGCGGCGCTGAGCGTGCCGGTGACATAGAGCTCGTCCTCGGCCCTGGTCATGGCCACGTAGAGCCGCCGCCAATATTCCTCGGCCAGCGCCGCATCGGCCGCTTCCTTGATCGGCAGGCTGGCCGGATCGTGCTGGCTCCTGGCCGCGGCATGCACCAGCAGCGGGCCGGGCGCGGCCTCCAGCACATAGACCGGCTTGCCGATCATCTGCGCGGAGGGCTTGGCGGTGGCGTCGGCGAGGATGACGATGGGCGCTTCCAGTCCCTTGGCGCCATGCACGGTCATCACCCGCACCCCGCCGCCGCTTTCGGCCAGTTCGCGCTTGATGGTCACCGAGCGGCGGCGCATCTCCACTGCAAAGCCGAGCAGCGAAGGCTGCCCGCCCTGCTCATGGGCCAGGGCCAGTTCCAGCAATTCGGACAGCACCTCGTCCACTTCGGTGCCGAGCCGGGCATGGAACAGCCGCAGCCCGCCTTCGGCATAGAGGATTCCGGCCAGAAATTCGAAGGGCCGCTCCATGTCGAGCCGGGCGCGCCAGCGCGCCAATTGCCCGGCCGCCGCCCGCGCCGCCGGCAGGCCGGAACCAAGGAGCGCGGCATGGAGCGTTTCGCCCTCCGCCCGGCCATGGGCCAGGGCATAGAGGTCGTCCTCGGAAATATCGAAGAGCGGGGAGCGCAGCAGCGCCGCCAATTGCAGGTCGTCGGCCGGATTGAGCAGCACGTCGATCAGCGCCAGCAGGTCGAGCACCGCGATATGGCCGGTCACCGCCAGCCGGTCGGCGCCGGGCGTGGGCAGGTTCTCGGCGCGCAGGGCGCGGATGATTTCCTGGAAGAAGGCGCCGCGCTTCTGCACCAGGATCAGCACGTCGTCGGCGACGATGGCGCGGTGGCGCTGGCCCAGCACCCGGCCCTGGTCGATCCAGGCGCGGATTTCGCGGGCAATGCGCGTCGCCACCTGCCGGGCCGCACTCTGCTCGGCCTCGAGGGCCTGTTTGGGCCATTGGCTGATATCGCGCTCGGCCCTGGCCTCCTGGAGCGGCGGCCACAGCGTCACGCTGCCGCCGTCCTGCACCCGCGCCGCCTGGTGGATCACCCGGTCCAGCGACAGCAGGGCCTGCCTTATGTCCTCGCGCCCGGTAACCCGGTCCACGGCGTCCAGAATGGTCCTGAGCGTGCGGAAGCTGGTATGCAGGCGCACCTGTTCGAAGGGTTTTGCCGCGGCCCGGGCGCGCCGCTCCATGTCCCGCCCGGTTTCCCCGAACAGGACGGGCTGGGCACCCTGGAAGGAATAGATCGATTGTTTCTGGTCGCCCACCGCGAAGATGGAGCGCGGCCGTTCCACCGCGCCGGCGCCAGCGAAGAATTCCTCGGCCAGGGCGCGCACCACCCGCCATTGCCGTGCATTGGTGTCCTGGCTCTCATCGACCAGGATATGGTCGATCCCGGCATCGAGCTTGTATTGCACCCAGGGCGCGATGGCGCTGTTGTCGAAGAGGTCGCCGAGCTTTTCGATCAGGTCGTCGAAATCGAGCAGCGAATGGCGCCGCTTCTCGTCCTCGTAGCGCCCCCGGATCGCCGCCACCACATCCAGCACCGCCTCGCTGCGCGCCACCAGCAGCGCCGCGTTGAGTTTTGCCTCGATGGCGATCAGCCGCTCCTGCTCGGCACGCAGCAGGTCATGCAGGTGCGGATAGGTCTCGATTTCCTTTTTCAGCATCAGCCGCGATCGCGGCTCGCCCTTGCCGGTGAAGAAGGCGGCGCGCAGGCCGTCGACGCTCGGATGGTCGGGATCGAGCCGGGCCAGCAGGTCGGCGCAGCGGCTATTCCCCGCCGGATCGCCTTTGAGGCACGTTATGAGCTCTTTGAGGCGCTCCGGCGTTAACAGTCTGTTAGCGAGAACGCCCTCGAGGATAGCTTCGGCGCTGGTGCCGTCGTGGCCGACCAGATCGCGCAGCCGTCGCTTGGCTCCGGCGCTATCGGCCAGGACCGGCTTCAGCCGCGCGCCCTCGGCCAGGGCCGAATTGATGGCCTTGGCGATGGCGTCGTCGCTCAGAAGGCCGAACAGAACCTCCACCGCCTCGGCATGGGCTCCGCCCCTAAGTCCTTCCGCCAGCACGCTTTCCCGCGCCGAAAGCACCATCTGCACCTGCCGCTCGTCCTCGATGACGGCGAAGTCGAAGGGCACGCCGGCTTCGATGGGGAAGCGATGCAGCACCGCCTCGCAGAAGGCGTGGATGGTCAGGATGCGCAGGCCGCCCGGCGTTTCCAGCGCCCGGGCGAACAGCGTGCGGGCATCGCGCAGTATTTCAGGGCTCGGGACGGATCCCGTCAAGTCGCTGATATCGTTGAATAATGTGACATCGTCCACCAAGGCCCATTGCGCCAGCCGCGCCCCGACGCGCTTGCGCATCTCGGCCGCCGCCGCTTTGGTATAGGTGAGGCAGAGGATCGACTGCGGCCGCACCCCGGCCAATAAAAGCCTTAGAACACGGTGGGTTAGCACATAGGTCTTGCCCGATCCGGCATTGGCCTCCACCCAGATCGAATAGTCCGGATCGCTGGCCCGGGCCTGGCTGTTGCGGGTGTCGTAGGGAATATCGAGCTTGCCCCGCTCGCTCATGCCTCGTCCTCCCCGTCCACCGCGATCCATTCGGCCATGCGCGCGAGATGGTCGTAAGGGCCTGGAAATCTTTGGGTTTTGAGCGGCAGCAACCGCGCCGGCAGGGGATTTTCGCGCAGCAGGAAGAAGTCGATATGGCCCTGCATGCGCCGCCAGATCTCGTCGGCGGCGGCCATCACATCCATGCCGTCGGCCATGGCGAAGCCGCTGGGTTTGAAGGCCTCGGGCCCCAGCCCGATCTTGATATAGGTCAGCGCCGAGGACGGGGCGGCCGCGATATCGCGCATGGCCCCGGCCCGCGCCATCAGGGCCTCGACCGGCAATTGCGGCGCCTCGAACGCCTTCATGCTGGCCGGACTGGGCGGCGCGCCGGTCTTGAAATCGAGAATTTCCAGCGTGCCATCAAGGAGTTCGTCCACGCGGTCGGCTTCGCCGGTAATGAGGAAGCCCGGGCCCAGGGGCACCTGCCATTCGCCGCGGATTTCCGCATGCCGGGCCCGCACCCGCGCATTGCGGCCGCGCTCGAAATCGAGAAATTGCGCCGCCGCACTCGCGAAGCGGCGCAGCCAGATGTCGCGGCGCTCGCCGATCATGTCGAGCCCGGCAAATTCCGCATTGGCGATTTCCATAATCGTATCAAAAGCTTGTGGCGCCAGAACGTCATGACCCTCATTGACGAAGCGGGCGAAGATGGCGTGGATGATGGTGCCGCGCTCGCGCGCATCGGGGTCCTCGCCCAAGGCGTCGAGCGGGCGCAGGCGCAGCACGTGCTTGGCGTAAAGATCGTAGGGCGAGCGCATCAGCGTCTCGATTTCGGTGACCGAGAGGCGCGTGAGGCGGGGCGTGAAGGCGGGATTGGGCGCCGGCCGGGTGGCAGGCTTCACCAGGGCCACCGCGTCCAGCGCCCGGGCGGCATCGCGCCAGACCTGCCCCCGCTCCCGCAAGAGGCCGGCATGGGGCGCACCGATAAAGGCATCGAGCCGCTGCACCAGCCGCGACGGCAAAGCCGGGCTCGATCCGACCCGGTCGGCATAGGCGATGATCACCTCGGCATTGCCCAGGGCCTGGGCGAAATCATGCGCGGCCAGGCCTTGCATGCGCTCGGGCGGCTCCAACCCGGCGGCCAGGCGCATGCCGCGGCTGAGCCAGGGGCCGGGATCGGCCGGGCCGGGCCATTTGTCCTCGTTGAGCGCACCCAGGATCAGCACGTCCGGGCTCATCAGGCGGGCCTCGAGCTGGCCCCAGATGGCGATGTCGTCGCGCCGCTCCTCGTGATTGCGGACTTCGAAACCGCTCATCAGGGCGAAGAGCACTTCGTCGAGCCCGAAGGGGCCGAAGCGGTGCCCCTGCCCCGCCAACCGCTCCATCTCAGCGGCCCAGGCGGAAAATTCGTCGCGGCCATGCAGCGGCGCGCCGGCGCTGACCGCATCGAGGGCGCCGCGCAGCGCCGCCGCCAGCTGGGCGGCATCCATGTCCTTTTGCTGCAGCAGGGTCAGGAGCGGGGCCAGGGCCGCCTCCACCGCATCGAACAGGCTCGTTATGGTCTCCGCATCCTCGGCCCCGAGCGGCCGGCGTCGGCTTCTGGGCCCCTCTGCGCTGCGTAGGGTCAGGAGCGCCCGCAAACCGGCCATGCCCGGCCCGGGCCGCTGACCGCGCAACAGGCGCAGGTCCAGCCGTCCGGCCGCCTCGGCAATGGCCGCACGCTCGCGCCCGAAGGTGGCGGCCCGGTTGCGCAGCAGCGCCATCAGGTCCACCGGCGCCAGACCGTTGGCCGCCAGGCTGAGGATTTGTCGGGCCAGGCGCCCGGCCGGCGCATGGAACAGGGGGGAACCGGCAGCATCGTCGACATGGATAGCGAAGCGCCTGAGCTCGGCCGCGATGCGCCGCGCCAGGTTGCGGTCGGGGGTGACGATGCCGACGCTCCTGCCGGCGGCCAGCGCCGCGCGGCCGGCCAGGGCAATGGCCCGGGCCTCCTCGTCCTCATGGCGCGCCTGGATGATGGAAACGCCCGACAAGGCCGCGTCCAGCAAGTCTTTCTCGGGCCGATGCCGGGCCCATTGGGCAGTGTCGGCGGTCAGGGCCAGGGCATGATTGACCAAGGCAGTGCGCGGGTGCGGCGCGGGACATAATTCGGTCACCGCATCCAGGGTCGCGCCCAGCACCTGCAACAGGCGGGCTAGGCCATATTGGGGATGGCCATGGGGATTTTGGTCCGGAAGGCGCAGGGCCGCCAGGGTGTCGGCGCCCATGTCCATGTCGAGCCCGGGCAGCACCACGGCGCCGCGCGGCAGGCCGGCAATGGCGGCAAGCAGCCGGGCCGTGGCCGGGATGGAGCCGGTGGAGCCGGCCGCGATCACCGGCCTGTCGCCGTAAAGATGCCGGGCTGCCAGGGCCTGCCGATCGAGCCTGGCCCCGCGCAGCGCCGCCGGATCGCTGAGATTGCCGCTGCGCAGCATTTCGGGCCAGAGGGTCAGCGCGATATCGAGAAAGGCCAGGGTCTGCTGCCAATATTCGCCCAGTTCCTGGGCCAGGCCGTCGCCGATGGCGCGCAGGTCGGCGGGGCTGCGCTCCTCGATCAGCAGGTCGTCGATCACCCGGCCGAGCGAATCGGCCATGGAAAAGATTTCCGCCGCACTGGGCGGGGTGGAAAAGGCCAGCCGCCCGCGTTCGCTATGGGCCCATTGCGCGACGAGGCGCGACAGCGTCAGCCGCCGCATCGGCCCGCTGGCCGCCTGTGGCAGGGCCGGGGCGTCGAAGGGCGGCAGGAAGGGCTCCTCGTCCGCCTCTTCGCCGCCAAAGGTGCGGATATCGGGCAGGAGGCCGGTGAAGCGGGAATGGGCGGCGAAAGCGTCGGCCAGTTTCTGCCGGGCCCGCTGGGTGGGCACGATCAACGTGACGTCGCTGAGCCAGAAGGGACCGGAGCGGTCCCAATCGCCCAGCAGGCGCCCATCCATCACCGCATCGGCCAGGCAGGGCAGGAAAGGCGTCGCCGGGGCGATGGAAAAAACGCTCATGGCGCCAGCGCCCGTTCGGCCGCCGCCAGGCCCGCGGCATCGCCGACATGGAACCAGGGGGCATCGAGCACCACGCCGAAAAGCCGCTCCTCTTCCAGCGCGGCATCGAAGAGCAGGTCGAGCGGAAAGGCGCCGTCGGGGCTATCCGCGAACAGCGCGCGACCGAGCAGGGCAACGCCGCCAAAGATGATGGGCGCGCCATAATCGCGCGTCACCCGGCCCATGGGGTCGAGGCAGTAATCATGGCTGCGCGCAAAGCCATGGGCGCGATGGGGCTGCACGCAGAGCAGGACGATATCGCCTTCCCCGCCATAGCGGGCCTGCATGCGCGCCAGGGGTTTTTCGGTGCCGGCGGGCCAGAACGCATCGGTATTCATGACCAGGACGGGGTCGGAATGCAGCATGGGCAGGGCCGCCTTGACGCCGCCACCCGTGCCCAGCAGCGTCTCCTCGCGATTGACCTTCAGCAGCCCCCCGAAATGGGCCAGGACCTGATCGGCGCGATAATGGGCATTGGCGACGAAGCGCGTCGCGCCCTCGGCGCGCGCATTGGCCATGACCCGCTCGATCAGCGGGATGCCGGCCACCGGCACGAGCGGCTTGGGCAGCGTCTCGGTCAGCGGGCGCAATCGCGTGCCGAGGCCGGCGGCCAGCAACATCACATCGGGGAATCGGGCGGCTTTCTCCATGGGCCGGATAAGAAAGGGCGCAGCCTTTCTTGTCCAGCGGGGAGCGCTTTATTCGGCGTGAGCGGCAGCGGCGGGCGGCTCGATATCGTCGTCGCCTTCGGCCGCCATGGCCGCATCGCGCAGGCTGGCCTGGGCGGTGATGGCCTTGGTGCTGGACGCGGTGATGGCGTCATTGGGCGGCGCCTTGGTGAGGATGGCCGCCAGCGAGCCGATGGTGGAGCGCAGATTGTGGCGATGCACGACCATGTCCACCATGCCGTGCTGATAGAGATATTCGGAGCGCTGGAAGCCCTTGGGCAGCTTTTCGCGAATGGTCTGCTCGATGACACGCTGGCCGGCAAAGCCGATCAGGGCGCCGGGCTCGGCCAGATGCACATCACCCAGCATGGCATAGGAGGCGGTGACACCGCCGGTGGTGGGATTGGTCAGGACCACGAAGAAGGGCAGGCCCGCTTCGCGCAGGCGCAGTACCGCCACGGTGGTGCGCGGCATCTGCATGAGCCCCAGGACACCTTCCTGCATGCGCGCGCCGCCCGAGGCGACGAAGAGAATGAACGGGGTCTTGAGGCGCACGGCGGTTTCGAGGCCGGTAATGATGCCCTGCCCGGCCGCCATGCCAAGCGAGCCGGCGAGGAAATCGAAATCCTGCACCGCCACGGTCACGGCGCGCTCATAGAGCTTGCCGGTGGCCACCAGGACGGCATCGTCATAGCCGGTCTTGGCGCGGTTTTCCTTGAGCTGGTCGACATAGCGCTTCTGGGCGCGGAATTTCAGCGGGTCCTGCGGCGCGGAAGGCACCGGAACCAGATCGTATTTGCCATCGTCGAGAAAGGTCGCCAGCCGGTCCACCGGCTTGATCTTCATGTGGTAGCCGGAATTGGGTACCACCCATTGATTGGCTTCCAGGTCGCGATAGAACACCATTTCCCCGGATTCGGGATCCTTGACCCAGAGATTTTCCGGCGTATCCCGCTTCGGATTGAGGATCGAGCGAATCTTGGGGCGGACGAAATTGTCGATCCAGTTCATGGCGCGGCCTTTCGCGGTGATCGTGCGGGATCACGTAATCTTCAATTGTGGCAATTCTATCAGGGTCCGCGCCAGCCCGCAAAGCCGGGGCCCGGCGCGCCTGTGGACAGCGTCAGTTCCGGGCCCGCCGCACGCCGCCGGCCAGGTCGGCGACGATGTCACGGATCGCGGAAACCGTCTTGTCGGTCGCCTTGCCGTTTTCCAGCGATCTGGCAACCGCATCGACCAGAACCGAGCCCACCACGATGCCGTCGGAATGCTTGCCGATTTCGGCAGCATCTTCGGCCGTCTTGATGCCGAAGCCGACGGCGACTGGCAGGTCGGTATGGGCCTTGATGCGATCGACGGCCTCGCCCACCGCCCCGCGCGACTTGATCACCGAACCGGTCACCCCGTTCATCGAGACGTAATAGACGAAGCCCGACGTGTTCTCCAACACGACCGGCAGGCGCCTGTCGTCGGTGGTCGGGGTGGTGAGGCGAATGAAGTTGAGGCCGGCCTTGAGGGCGGGGATGCAGAGTTCCGCATCTTCCTCGGCCGGCAGGTCGACGACGATCAAACCGTCGACACCGGCCTCCTTGGCCGCCGCGATGAAGCGGTCGACGCCGAAGGAATAGATGGGGTTGTAATAACCCATGAGCACGATGGGCGTATTCTCGTCCTTGCGGCGGAATTCCTCCACCATGCCGAGCACGCCGAGCATGGTCTGCCCGGCCGCCAAAGCGCGCTGGCCGCCCAATTGGATGGCGACGCCGTCGGCCATCGGATCGGAGAAGGGCATGCCCAATTCGATAATGTCCGCGCCGGCCTGCGGCAGGGCGTTGAGAATGGCCTGGCCGGTGGCGAGGTCGGGATCGCCGCCCATGACATAGGTGACGAGGGCCGGACGGTTCTCGGCCTTGCACTGGGCAAAGCGGGCGTCGATGCGGGTGGTCATGAGTTCAGCATTCCCAGATATTTGCCGACGCTTTCCACGTCCTTGTCGCCGCGACCGGAAAGGCAGAGGACGATGGATTGGTCCTTGCCCATTGTCGGGGCGATTTTCATCAGCTGCGCCAGGCCATGGGCCGATTCAAGCGCCGGGATGATGCCTTCCAGCCGGGTGAGCAATTGGAAGGCGTCCAGCGCCTCCTTGTCGGTGACCGGCGCATAGGTGACGCGCTTGGCGTCATGCAGGTAGGAATGTTCGGGACCGACGCCGGGATAATCGAGACCGGCGGAAATGGAATGGCCTTCCAGGATTTGGCCGTCATCGTCCTGCAGTAGATAGGTGCGGTTGCCATGCAGCACGCCGGGACGGCCGCCGGTCATGGAGGCGGCATGGCCGTTCTCGACCTCGATGCCGTGGCCGCCGGCCTCGGCGCCGTAAAGGGCGACATCGGCGTCATCGAGGAAAGCGTGGAAGGTGCCGATCGCATTGGAGCCACCGCCGACGCAGGCCACCACCGCATCGGGCAGCTTGCCGTCGAGCGCCAGGAACTGTTCCTTGATCTCGGTGCCGATCACCGACTGGAAGTCGCGGACCATTTCCGGATAGGGATGCGGCCCGGCCGCCGTGCCGATCAGGTAATAGGTGGTTTCCACATTGGTGACCCAATCGCGCAGGGCCTCGTTCATGGCGTCCTTGAGTGTGCCGGCGCCGGCGGTGACGGGGCGGACTTCGGCGCCCAGCATCTTCATGCGCAACACGTTGGGCATCTGCCGCTCGACATCGGTGGCGCCCATGAAGATGGTGCAGGGCAGGTCGAACTTGGCGCAGACGGTGGCGGTGGCCACGCCATGCTGGCCGGCGCCGGTCTCGGCGATGATGCGCGTCTTGCCCATGCGCTTGGCCAGGAGAATCTGGCCCAGGCAATTGTTGATCTTGTGGCTGCCGGTATGGTTCAGCTCTTCGCGCTTGAGATAGACCTTTGCGCCACCCAGATGCTCGGTGGTGCGCTGGGCGAAATAGAGCGGGCTGGGGCGGCCGACATAATGGGTCGCCAGATCCTTGAGTTCGGCGATATAGGCCTCGTCGGCCTTGGCGGCGCGATATTCCTGTTCGAGGTCCAGGATCAGCGGCATCAGCGTTTCGGCGACGAAGCGGCCGCCATAAATGCCGAAGCGGCCATGCTCGTCCGGGCCGTTGCGCAGGGAATTGGTCTTCTGGATGCTCAAGGCAATCGTCCTCCCACGAAGTCCAAGGAGGACCTCATCCCGGCCTGTCGATGGACGAGGTCCGGCGAGCCCGGCCGCGTGGTTCGACAGGCTCACCATGAGGTCTCCTTAAGACCTCATACCCATCTGTGGCAACCGCTATCCGGCGGCCCTCGCATTGCGGATGAAGGCCTCGATGAGCTTGCGGTCCTTGACGCCCGGGGCGGTTTCCACCCCCGAGGACACATCGACGCCCAGCGGCCGCACGCTCGTTATGGCCTCGGCCACATTGTCCGGGGTCAAGCCGCCGGACAGCATGAAGGCGATGGCGGGGTCGAGGGCCTTGAGCAGGCTCCAGTCGAAGCTCTCGCCCAATCCGCCGGGGCGATCGGCGCCCTTGGGCGGCTTGGCATCGAGCAGGATGCGGTCGGCAATATCGACAAAGCCGGCCACCTGGGCGATGTCCTCGGCCGAACCGATGGGCAGGGCCTTCATGATCTCGACGCCCGCCTCGGCGCGGATGGCTTCCACGCGATGGGGCGTTTCCGGTCCGTGGAGCTGGATCCAGTCGGGGCCGAGCGCGGCCACTTCGGCCACGCAGGAATTGTCGGGATTGACCAGGACGACGCAGCTCTGCACCTGGCCGCGCGCCGCCGAGATCAGCCCGGCCAGCTCCTCGATGGAAACATGGCGGGGCGAGCGCTGGAAATGCATGAAGCCCACCATGTCGGCGCCGGCCGCAATGGCAGCGTCGAGCAGGTCATAGGTCTTGATGCCGCAGATTTTGATGATCACGGGATCGGCCATCACGGATGGGTCTCAGTGGAATGAAGGGAAAGGAGGAGCCACATGGCGCCGGTCATCACCGCAATTCGAGCATGTCGTCGACATCGCCGGCCGATCCGCCCGCCGGCCCGGCCTTGCGGCGCTGGGTCTCGAGCTCCTGGCTCAGATGCTGGGCCTCGCGCCGCCAATGCCGTTCGCGGCGGCGATGATGCCCCTGGGCGAACCAGGAGGCAATGCCGCCGAGCAGCACGCCGATCAGCAGGACCACATAAAGAACGACGAAAAGCGGAATGCCATAGCCATCGACGCCCGCTTCGAGTGGGGCGGCGAAGGGATTGAGATTGACGCTGACAAGATGGCGATTGGCCAGGGCGAAGGCGATCAGCAATCCGCAGAACGGCACCAGGACCAGCCAGCCGACGATTCTGTTGACCATATGGTTTGCCTAACTGCCGGCGTGCTGGCGGTCACGAACGGTTGAGCCGCTCGCGGATTTCCTTGCCGGCCTTGAATTGGGGCACATATTTCTCGCCCACATCGACCTGTTCGCCGGTGCGCGGATTGCGGCCGACACGGGCCGGCCGGTTCTTGACCGAGAAGGCGCCGAAGCCGCGCAATTCGACCCGATCGCCCCGCGCCATGGCATCGCCGATCTCGTCGAGAATGGCGTTGACGATGTTCTCGATATCGCGCTGGAACAGATGCGGGTTCTCCGCGGCGAGCTTTTCGACAAGTTCGGACTTGATCATCAAAGGCTCCGTCTCGACCCGCCCCCTCGTGCGGGAGCGGGGTCAACCTGCCAAAGCCGGGGCAAACCGTCAAGCGGCACAAGGCGTTCGCCGGTCACACCTGCCCCGCCGCAGTGCTAAAGCAACACTTTGACCATGTAGCGCGCCTCGTCCTCATAGGCGCGGAGTTTGTCCTCCAGCGCCGGGCGCTCTTCCACGGCAAATCCCTGCCGGGTCCAGAAGGGCTGGGACCGGTTGACCGCCACCAGGCTCATGGTGGGAAAGGCCATGGCTCCCGCATGCTTGGTCAGCGCCGCCACGATCTGTCCCGCCGCGCCGATGCCGCGCGTCAGCGGCAGCAAGGCCAGGTCGTGGATATAGAAGCTGTCGGCATCGGCTGGCAGCGCCCCGAGCAGGGTATCGAGCGCCGGCAGGTCGCCGCGTTTCCAGGGATGGCTCAGGACATAGCCGGCCGGCCGCTCGCCGATTTCGAGCAGGTAGCAGCCATTGCGGTAGAGCGCGAATTTCTCCGCCAGCACCGCCTGGGCCTCGAAGAAGCCGGGATGAACCTGGTTGGCGATGGCGAAGACCGCGTCCAGGTCATAGCCGGTCATGGCCCGCCAGGCCACGTCCTTGAGCAAGGTCATTTGATATTTCCATATGAAACGACCCGCGCCGAGGGCGCGGGTCGAAAGCGTGTCGGTGAGCCCAAGGGCTTACTTCTGCTCGCGATCCTTAAGGGCAGCGCCCAGGATGTCGCCGAGCGAGGCACCCGAATCCGAAGACCCGAAATTGGCCACGGCTTCACGTTCTTCGGCGATTTCGAGCGCCTTGATCGAGAGCTGGATGCGGCCGGTCTTGCGGTCGTACTGGGTGACGCGGGCATCGACCTTGTCGCCCTTGGCGAAGCGCTCGG
>Ga0065721_10004208_pt1 | contig 35586 bp, 37 predicted proteins | sample Mesricmetagenome_FD_59108 | JGI IMG/M metagenome (GOLD analysis project Ga0065721, IMG submission 59108) | Mesophilic microbial community from rice straw/compost enrichment Sample: eDNA_1 v2 (version 2) | ecosystem: Engineered > Solid waste > Grass > Composting > Bioreactor | place: USA: Davis... | reverse complement strand
ATCTGCTCAATAAAGGATTAAGAATGGCGGATCAGTCCATCGTCAGTGCGCTCGTACTTGGCCTCATCGAAGGGCTCACTGAATTTCTTCCCGTTTCCTCAACCGCACACGTTCTCCTGGCCGGCCGGTTTCTCGGCTTCCATTCCCCTGGAAATACCTTCGCAGTCCTGATCCAACTCGGCGCGATCCTTGCCATCCTGCTTGTTTATGCGCATCGGCTGACCTCGATCGCCTTGGCGCTGCCGAACAGCGAGAAGGCACGCCATTTCGTGCTGACGGTGCTGGTCGCTTTCCTGCCGGCCGCGGTCATCGGTGCGCTGGCGCATGGCTTCATCAAGTCGGTGCTGTTTGAAACGCCAATGCTGATCTGCATCATGCTGATCATCGGCGGCATCATCTTGCTTGCCGTCGACAAGATGAAGTTCCAGCCGAAATACCACGACGTGATGGACTACCCGCTGTCGCTTGCGTTCAAGATCGGGCTTTTCCAGTGCATCGCGATGATCCCAGGCACATCGCGGTCGGGTGCCACCATCGTCGGATCCCTGCTGATGGGGACCGACAAGCGCTCGGCGGCGGAGTTTTCGTTCTTCCTCGCAATGCCGACCATGCTTGGCGCCTTCGTGCTCGACCTTTACAAGAACCGCGAGCTGATAAGCTTTGACGATGGCGCGGTGATTGCCGTCGGTTTCATCGCCGCCTTCGTAACCGCGATCCTTGTTGTCCGCTCGCTTCTCGACTTCGTCTCGAGCCGCGGTTACGCGCCGTTCGCCTATTGGCGGATCGTGATCGGCGTCGTCGGCCTGCTGGGGCTGTTGTTCTGGCCGTCGCAGGATGCGACCGCGGTAGCGGCCCTGGCGCCCGCCTTCTGAAGTTAAGCCAAGCTCAGACAAGAAAAAGGCGGCTGATGAGCCGCCTTTTTCTTTTGTTCTATTCGCTGGAAATCAGCGGCGGACCGATGCAGTGCTGCAGGGATCAACGCCATAAGCGGACGTGCACTCAACCCTTCCCGCGGCATCCGTGCGCGGCGCCATGAAGGAGCCAGCGAGGACGATCAAAGCCGCACACGCGAAAAAGAGTGCAATGGGCTTGCCCATAGGAATACGCCTTTCGGAAGAGGATCTGGTGGACATGTGGTGCTTGGTTGGCGGCGAGCTTTATTGCTCGCATTAGAAGTTTTCAATAAATGATTTTGCTGAACTGGCCGTTAACAGCACTGTGTTTCCGACTGCGACTATTGTGCCACATCATCGGCCACCAAGCGGGCTGAAACAGGATCCGGCAAGGGAGGCGGCGGCCCGGTCCAAGTGACCGGGCCGCTCAAAAAGACGTTCCGTCAGGCGGCGCGGCCGGTACCCGTGTACTGGCCCTGCGGGCGATAGTGCACGAGATAGGACGGCAGGATCGACGCAAGCAGCGTCGGGCGAATGCCCATGCCCTGCAGGGTGCGGCCTTCGCGCACAGCGTCCTCGGAAACGACATTGTCCTTCTTCAGGAGCTTCACCTGGTCGCTGGTGATCGGCGGCGTGAGGAACGGGATGAGAGACGCGATGCTGCCAAGGAGCGAAGCGATGCCGAAGGGCAGCGAAACGAGCTTGTTGTCGCGATTGATGACGCGCAGCATCGTCTCGAGACATTCCTTGAAGGTCAGCACTTCGGGGCCGCCCAGCTCATAGGTGCGGCCCATCTCGATGGTGCCGTCAACGGAGCGCGCGACAGCTTCCGCGAGATCCTCGACATAAACCGGCTGGAACCTGGTCTCGCCGCCGCCAACGAGCGGAAGAGCGGGTGCAAGGCGCGCCATCGAGGCGAAATTGTTGAAGAAGCTGTCTTCCGGGCCAAACACGATCGACGGGCGAAGGATGACCGAGTGCGGCAGGATCGACTGGATGGTTGCTTCCGCGCGGCCCTTGGAACGGGCATAGGCGGAGTCGGAATTGGCATCGGCGCCGATGGCCGAGATATGGACGAGGCGCGCACCGGCTGCACGGGTCGCTTCCGCGATAGACCTAACGCCGAGATCCTGAACCGCGTCGAAGGTGTTGCGGCCGCTCTCGAACATGATGCCGACGCAGTTGACCACGTAGGACGAGCCTTCGATCGCCTTGAAAACCGACTGGCGGTAGCGGAGGTTCGCCTGCGTCAGGGTGATCTGGCCAATGTAGCCGGCTGGAAGCAGGAAGCCGCCGAGGTCGGGACGGCGGACTGCGACGCGGATGCGGTAACCGCGCTTGGCAAGCGCCCGGACCACATGCCGACCGACAAAGCCTGTACCTCCAAATACGGTGACGAGTGGCGGCAGGTTAGTGACAGTCATGATATGATGCTCCGGGAGCCAGATGGGTCTTGTGTTGGACGCTGTTTAGCCGAAACGCCTTCCGGGTGGAAGTGGTTCTACTGTCGCAGTTTCAAGCCTTAAACGCCGTCCACGATCAACAGTTCGCCTTCGGCGCATTCCTGGCGAATTTTCGCAGCGGCCTGGTATTCGGGGGAGTTGTAGCAATCAAGCGCAACCTGCCTGGAGGCGAACTCGATGACGACATTGCGGGCGCGGGCCTTGCCTTCAAGCGTCGTGGCTTCACCGCCGCGCACATGGAAGACCGCACCAAACTTCTCGAAAGGCGCCTTGGTGGCGGCAACATAATCCTTGTAGCGCTCCGGGTCATGGATATCCATGCGAGCGATCCAATATCCTTTTGCCATGCCGTCTCCTCCAGAAGATGTTTTCGATGAAGATGACTTCGAGCAATAAACCGGGCAAGTCAACATGACTAGACAATTCCGCCTCATGGCTGGTGCCGTGATATCTTCCGTGCTCCTGTTTACGCCGATGGCGCCGGCCGATGCCGCGACGAAAGCGTGTGGCGCGGATGTTCATCGCCGGCTGCAGGCCAAGGTCACGAAGAACACCAAGGCGGTGGCGATCGACTGCGATCTCACCTTGAAGAAGGGCGATGTCATTGCGGTGCCACTGTCCTTCACCGGTTCGGCAGGATCCGGCCGCGTGCTGGACTGTAATGGGGCGACGCTGGATGGAACGGTCCCGTCTGCGATGACGGTCCTGATCCGGTCGAAACGGCAGCCGGATGGCAGCTGGGACGTGCCCCGCGACATCACCATCCGCAACTGCACGATCAAGGGCGGGCTCCATATCCGTGGACTTGGTCGCAATGGCGAGGCGGAAAATGTGCGCCAGTCGTCGCTGACGCCGGGACATACCGAGCGGGCGCAAGCGGCGGCGCCGCGCGATATCCGCATCGAGAACGTGACCTTCGTAGCGCAGGGCGGCATCCCGCTTTATGCCGCGCCCGGCGTGACGGGTCTGGTGGTCGAAAACTCCACCTTCACCGGCAAATCCGGCTCGGTCGGGATCTATCTCGACGCTGAATCGGCGCGCAATCAGATTCGGGGCAACGTCTTTGATATCCGCACGACAGTTCGGGAGGTGCTGGCCGTGGATGGTTCAGCCGACAACCGGATCGAAGGCAACCGCTTTGAAAACCCGATTGGCGGGGGCATTTTCCTGTATCGCAACTGCGGCGAGGGCGGAACGATCCGCCATCAGGCGCCACAGCGCAACGTCATCAAGGATAACAGCTTCCGCTACAGCACGACGGTTGGAGCCCGGCCGGCCATCTGGCTCGGCAGCCGCCAGGGCAACCGCTTTTATTGCCTTTACCGGACGCGCGGCGCTTTTGGCAGCGGCTTGAGCCCCAGGGACTTCGCGCAGAATAACGTGGTGACGGGAAATCGGCTGATTGGCGCGAGCCTGAGCCTCATCCTCGACCAGGATGAGAACAACACCGTCACCGACAACCGCTAGAGCGCGGTCTGCATTTCCTGAAGGATCGCTTCGGCGGCGGCCTTCGGGTCGGCGGCCTTGACGATCGGGCGGCCGACCACCAGGTGGCTCGATCCGTTGCGGATCGCGTCTCCCGGCGTGACGACGCGCTTTTGATCGCCCGCGTCCGATCCGGCCGGGCGGATGCCTGGCGTCACGAGCGCCATGTCCGAGCCGATGATCTTGCGGACGGCTGCCGATTCCTCGGCCGAGCACACGATGCCGCCCATGCCGGCCGACTTTGCCTGTTCCGCGCGGCGCAGCACCAGCGTATGCGGGTCGGCGTCGTAGCCGGCATCCGCGAGATCCGCTCCGTCCATGGAGGTGAGCACGGTCACGCCGAGCAGGCATAGATCGGAGCCGCGGGCCGCTTCGACGGCGGCGCGCATCGCCTTCGGATAGGCGTGCAGGGTGAGCATGGTCATGCCCATCTTCGCGATGTTCTCGACGCCCTTCGCCACCGTGTTGTCAATGTCGAGCAACTTCATGTCGAGGAAGATTTTCTTGCCGTCGCGGGCAAGGTCGCGGGCGAAATCGAGCCCGCCAGCGAAGGCCAGCTGATAGCCGATCTTGTAGAAGGAGACCGTGTCGCCCAGTGTCGCCACCATGCGCTCGGCTTCCGCAATGGTCGGGATATCGAGGCCCACGATCAATCTGTCACGTGCATTCATCCGCGCTGAACTCCCTTCCATGTTTCGATGGGGGTCCAGTCGCATGAGAGCGACAGATCTGCAAGGCTGAAGCAGTAGAGATTTCCACCGCCACCCGGTTGGTCGCGGTCGCGCCCGATGGGTCGCTTGGCCAGATGGCACTTCAATAGCGTGCCAACGCCGCCATGCCCGACAAAGGCGAACGGTACGTTCCGGTCATGGTACGCGAGCACGCGGTTAAAGGCCGCGACGATGCGGGCTTGGGCATCGACCGCGCGTTCCCAGCCCTTGAAACTCTCGGTCGGGTTGGCGAAGAACCAGTCGGCCGCCTTCTCGAATTCCAGCGGCGGCAGGAAGCCGGTGGCGGAGCGATCGTTCTCGTGGGTATCGGCAGCAATCTCGATGGAAATGCCTGCGGCAGCGGCCAGGATCTTCGCCGTTTCGATCGCCTTTGTCTCATCGCTGGAGATGATCCGCCCGAGGCGCCGAGCCCAATTTGACCGGGCGGCCTGTTCAGTCCGGGCGCGGCCGATCTCCGACAGCCCCCATTTCGGCACCGGGACGTTCGGATCGATCCGGACTTGCGGATGGGTGATGTAAAGGCCGAAGGTCATGGACCGGGATCACCTGCTGAGGATTGGTCCCGATTTATCGCTCAGGCGCGGGTATAGGTCCAGAGTTGCGCCGGCGGGATGTTGCGCATCACGAAGTCGTAGTGCTTGATCTTGTAGCGATCCGGCCGCGCGATGACGGGAGAGACGGGGCCGTAAGTGATCTGCAGCACCGGCCGGCCAGCGGGAATGCGGTCGAGCAGGTCTTCGATCAACGCCATGCGCTGGTCCATCGGGAAGCTCAGGAGCGGAATGGCGGAGATGACGCTGTCGAAGGTCGCGTCCTTGAAGGCGCCGAGCGTGCGGTCCAGATCGAAGGCGTCACCGTTGATGAAGTTCACGCCGGGGAAGCTGCGCACGAGGTGCTGGTAGAAGCCGGTCGAGTACTCGACGGAGACGAGATCCTTCGGCGCCACGCCGCGCTGCAGGATCGCCTTGGTGATGATGCCTGTGCCGGGACCCAGTTCCAGCACGGGCAAGCCGGATTTCGGGTTGATGACGCTCGCCATCCGCCTGGCGGTGATGGAGGATGTGGGGCAGATCGCGCCCACCTGTTTCGGCCCGTCCATCCAGCCCTTGAAAAAGCGGATCTCCTCATCGAACTTGCGGCCAAGCCGCTCCTTAAGCCGCAATTCCACCTTAGATCCTCTCCCGAAGCTGCCGCTACTGCGCCCAAGTTGATGGCGCAGAAAGGCAAAAAAATGTCGTAAGGCCTGCTGCCGCTGAAAAAGGCGGCGAAGCCTTGGTAGCCTGCCGCCTTGGGTCGGTTAGACGCGCATCGGCATCAAGACATAAAGCGCATCATCGCCAGCGGTATCACGCACCAGCGTCGGCGAACCGGCATCCGCCAGCATGAAGATCGCGTCATCGCCGGAAAGCTGGGCGGTGATGTCCAGCAGGTACTTGGCGTTGAAGCCGATTTCCATCGGGTCATTGTCGTAGCCGACGGCGACTTCTTCCGTGGCGCTACCGGAATCGGGGTTGTTGACCGTCAGCATCAACTGGCCGTCCGAGAGCGCCAACTTCACGGCGCGGCCACGTTCGGACGAAATTGTCGAGACGCGGTCCACAGCCTTGGTGAAGCTGTTGCAATCGACGCGCATTTCCTTGTCGTTGCCGGTCGGGATGACGCGCTGGTAATCCGGGAAGGTGCCGTCGATCAGCTTCGAGGTCATGACGATCGAGCCGATTGTCAGGCGGATCTTGGCGTCGGAAACCTCAACCGTGACGACCGCTTCCGGATCATCGACCAGTTTCTGCAACTCGCCAACCGTCTTGCGCGGGATGATGATGCCCGGCATGCCTTCCGAACCCGAAGGAGCACTGACATCCGCACGCGCCAGGCGGTGCCCGTCCGTCGCAACGGCGCGCAGCTTCAGGTCGCCGCCTGCCTCGATCGTGTGGAAGAAGATGCCGTTCAGGTAATAACGCGTTTCTTCCGTCGAGATCGCAAACTGGGTGCGATCGATCAGCATCTTCAGGTCCGTCGCCTTCAGCTTGAAGGTATGGCTGAAGCTGCCGGCGGTCAGATCCGGGAAGTCGGCTTCCGGCAGGCACTGCAGCGAGAACTTCGAGCGGCCCGACTGTACCGTCATGGAGCCGCCATCCGGATTGGTGGCGAGCAGTACTTCCGAGCCATCGGGAAGCTTGCGGACGATTTCATAAAGCAGGTGCGCCGGCACGGTCGTGGCGCCAGCGGTTTCCACCATGGCCGGAACGGCTTCGGTGATCTCGAGGTCCAGGTCGGTCGCCTTCAGGTCGAGATTGGCCCCCGAGGCACGCAGCAGCACGTTGGAAAGGATCGGGATCGTGTTCCGGCGCTCGACCACGCGATGCACGTGGTTCAGCGATTTAAGGAGGTTGGACCGCTCAAGAGTAATACGCATGGACGCTATCGCTTTCGACCGTGTCGGCCCGGACGGGCCGGAGCCTGATATTCTGCCGGTGGTTTCAACCGGATGATGTGGATCGGCAAAATGGCAGCAAAGTCAGAGGAAAAGCAAGGGGTGGATGCCTTGTTCCTGCCGCGGGCGGCGCCGGAAGCGGTGACTTGCGCACAGAAAACAGCAGGCACTGTCCCTTGTGGAAGGGCGCCGGCTGAATGATAAAGAGAGATGACCAGATCGACTTGCCGTGATGCCTCGTGACCGATGACCTCAAAAGCCAGCGCGGCTACCGCGTTGCCAATACCTTCGTGCCGGCACGGCCGCTCGAGCCGGCGCTTTATCTCGTTGCGACCCCGATCGGCAATCTCGGCGACATCACTCTGCGGGCGCTGGAAACACTCTCCGGCGCAGATGTTCTCGCCTGTGAGGATACCCGCGTCACCCGCGTGCTTCTGGACCGCTACGGCATCGTCAACCGGCCTTATGCCTACCACGAACACAATGCCGATGAAGCGGGCCCGCGGCTTCTGGCCGCCCTGGAGCAGGGCAAGTCCGTGGCGCTCGTCTCGGATGCCGGCACGCCGCTCGTCTCCGATCCCGGTTATCGGCTGGGGCAGATGGCGCTGGAAGCCGGCCACAAGGTGGTGCCGATCCCCGGGGCCTCGGCGCCGCTCGCAGCCCTTGTCGGATCCGGCATGCCGTCCGATGCCTTCATGTTTGCGGGTTTCCTGCCGGTGAAGGACAAGGGCCGCCGTGACCGGCTGGCCGAACTCGCCAAGGTTCCGGCGACGCTGATCTTCTTTGAGTCTCCGCATCGGATCGGCGCAACCGTGACGGCGGCAGCCGAGGTGCTGGGCGGAACCCGCCGCGCCGTGGTTTGCCGGGAACTGACGAAGACATTCGAAGAATTCCGGCGCGGCACGCTGGAGGAACTTGCCGCCTTCTATGACGAGCAGAAAACGGTGAAGGGCGAGATCGTGCTGCTCATCGCGCCACCGGAAGCGGAAGAAGCGCCGGGCGCGCTGGAGGTGGATGCCATGCTGCGGCAGTTGGCAAGCCAGATGCCGGCATCCAAGGCTGCGGCCGAGGCGGCGCGCGCAACGGGGCTGGCGAAGAAGGATCTATACCAGCGGCTTCTCGAGATGAAGGGTGAAGCGGGTGAGGGGGCCTGAGGCCCGCCCGCCCCAGGCAACGGAAGAGCGGCAGCGCGCCGAGCGCCGCGGCCACTTCGCAGAATATCTCGCCGCCGCCTGGCTGATCGCCAAGGGCTATCGGGTGCTCGCCATGCGCTATCGCACAAAGCGCGGTGAAATCGACCTGATCGTCAGGAAGGGTGACCTCATTGCCTTCGTCGAGGTCAAGGCCCGCAAGCACGAGGGTGCGGCACTCGATGCCGTCTCCTATGGTGCGCAACATCGCATCCGGGCGGCAAGCGAGGTCTGGCTTTCCAGGCGCCGGGACGGCGGGCGCCTGTCGTACCGCTACGATGTGGTCGCGGTGCTGCCGGGCCGTCTGCCTCGGCATTTTCCCGACGCGTTCTAGGCTGCCTCGGTCACGGAGGTCTCGCAGCCTGTTTGGGTTGCCTTTGGTGGCGGCTCATCCTACATCAGGCGAGCCAAATTCAGGGGGCTCATGTCATGGCGAAAATCCGCAAGGTCGCATTCCAGATGGACCACATCTCCGGCATCAACATTGCCGGTGACTCCACCTTCGCCATGGCGCTCGAGGCGCAGTCGCGCGGCTACGAGCTGTTCCACTACACGCCGGACCGGCTGACCATGCGCGACGGCAAGATATTCGCGGCGCTTGAACCGCTGCAGGTTCGCGACATCAAGGGTGACCACTTCACGCTCGGCGAAAAGGAGCGCGTGGATCTGTCGACCATGGACGTGGTGCATCTGCGCCAGGATCCGCCCTTCGACATGGGCTACATCACCTCGACGCATCTGCTGGAGCGCATCCACCCGAAGACGCTGGTGGTGAACGACCCCGCCTGGGTGCGCAATTCGCCGGAAAAGATCTTCGTGACCGAGTTTGCGGACCTGATGCCGCCGACATTGATCTCGCGCGATGCCGCCGAGATTGCCCGTTTCCGCCATGAACTCGGCGATATCATCCTGAAGCCGCTCTACGGCAACGGCGGGGCCGGCGTGTTCCATTCCGCCCGTGATGACCGCAACTTCACCTCGCTGCTTGAGATGTTTGCGCAGATGTATCGCGGCGAACCCTATATCGCGCAGGCCTATCTCCCGGCGGTGCGCCAGGGCGACAAGCGCATCCTGCTTGTCGACGGCGAGCCGGTGGGCGCGATAAACCGTGTGCCGGCCGAAACCGACAGCCGCTCCAACATGCATGTTGGCGGGCGTGCCGAGCCAACCGAACTCACGACGCGCGAGAAGGAAATCTGCGCCCGGATCGGGCCGGCACTGCGCGAGCGCGGCTTCATCTTCGTCGGCATAGACGTGATCGGAGACTACATGACGGAGATCAACGTCACCTCTCCGACCGGCATTCGTGAGGTGAAGAAGTTCGGCGGCGCCGACGTTGCCAGCCTGCTCTGGGACGCGATCGACGCCAAACGCGCCGGCTGACGCGTTCGCACCTGTTCTCCGGTTGCAACCGGCTGCGCGTTTTGCGTGCAAAATTGCGGTCGATGTTCATGCAATGTTCTTGAACTGGAAGTTCTTCTGTGCCAGATTGCAGTCGCTGGCACGGAAAGCGACCCACGCCGACGTTCCGGACATGATGTTTGGGAGCGGGAAGCATGGTGGCGCGTGTGAGCACGGTGGCATTCCAGGGCATTGAGGGCGTTCCGGTCGATGTCCAGGTCATGGTCGGGCCCGGCAAGATGGGCATGCATATCGTGGGCCTGCCGGACAAGGCGGTGGCGGAAAGCCGCGAGCGGGTCCAGGCGGCCCTTCATGCCTCCGGGCTCGCGATGCCGCCCAAGAAGGTCACTGTCAATCTCGCTCCCGCAGATTTGCCAAAAGAGGGCTCGCACTTCGACCTCCCCATCGCGCTTGGTTTGATGGCGGCGCTCGGTGCCATACCGGGTGATGCCGTTGCCGATTATGTCGTTTTGGGCGAGTTGAACCTTGATGGCACGCTGGCACCTGTGGCGGGCGCCTTGCCGGCGGCGATTGGCGCCAACGCACTGGGCAAGGGCCTGATCTGCCCGGCCGACAGCGGGGCGGAAGCCGCCTGGGCGGGAGCCGATATCGACATCATCGCGCCGCGCAGCCTGATCGCGCTCGCCAACCATTTTCGCGGCACCCAGGTCATCTCGCGGCCACAGCCCGCGGTACGCGCCCTGCCGTCCAACCTGCCGGACCTCGTGGATATCAAGGGACAGGAAAGCGCCAAGCGGGCGCTGGAAGTCGCGGCGGCTGGTGGCCACAATCTCTTGATGGTCGGGCCTCCAGGATCAGGAAAATCCATGCTCGCGGCGCGCCTGCCGTCGATCCTGCCGCCGCTTTCAGCCTCCGAGCTTCTCGAGGTGTCGATGATCCACTCGATCGCCGGACAGCTCTCGGGTGGCAAGCTGTCGGATCGCCGCCCCTACCGCACGCCGCATCATTCGGCGACCATGGCGGCGCTGATCGGCGGAGGGCTGCGTGCAAAGCCTGGCGAGACCTCGCTTGCCCATCACGGCGTGTTGTTTCTCGACGAGTTCCCCGAGTTCTCGCCGCAGGTGCTCGACGCGCTGCGCCAGCCGCTGGAAAGCGGCGAATGCATCATTGCCCGCGCCAACCACCGCGTCACCTATCCTGCCAATATCCAGCTGGTTGCTGCCATGAACCCCTGCAAATGCGGCATGGCGGGCGAACCGGGCCATAGCTGCGCGCGCGGGCCACGATGTGCTGCCGACTATCAGGCGCGCATATCCGGTCCGCTGCTGGATCGCATCGACATCCGCATCGATGTGCCGGCGGTTTCGGCGGCCGATCTCATTCGGCCGGCGCCTGCGGAGCGAAGCGCGGATGTGGCGCGTCGGGTTGCGGCGGCACGCGAGCGGCAAAGGGAGCGGTTCGAGAGTGCTGGCGCCATGGGCGTATCAACGAACGCGCGGTGCTCGACAGCGCTGATCGAAACGATCGCCGAGCCGGATGCGGGCGGGCTGCAGTTGCTGCGTGATGCAGCGGAAAAGATGAAGTTTTCGGCCCGCGGCTATCATCGGGTGTTGAAGGTGGCGCGCACGCTTGCCGACCTTGATGATCGCGACACCGTCGGCCGTATCCACATCGCCGAGGCCATTTCCTACCGGATGGCAGGGGAGCGGCTCGCCATGGCGACGGCGTGAGGAGGCCCGGCATTGCGGGCCTCGCATCGCGGTACGTGCGAACATGATCCTCGGGAAGGACCATGTTCGCCAGTATGCTAGGTTAGTTGCCGAGGCCCTCGAAGAGCGCCGTCGACAGGTAACGTTCGGCGAAGGAGGGGATGATCACGACAATGGTCTTGCCGGCATTTTCCTCGCGGCTGCCGACACGGATTGCCGCCGCCAGCGCTGCCCCGGAAGAAATGCCGACCGGCACGCCTTCGAGCTTGGCAACGAGCCGCGCGGTTTCCATCGCGTCGGCGCTGTTGATGGTGACGACTTCGTCATAAACTTCCGTGTCGAGGATTTTTGGCGCGAAGCCGGCACCAATGCCCTGAATCTTGTGCGGACCCGGCTGGCCGCCTGACAGAACCGGGGACTCTTCCGGCTCGACGGCGATGACCCTTACGCCGGGCTTGCGGCTCTTGAGAACCTGGCCGGCGCCGGTGATCGTGCCGCCGGTGCCGATGCCGGAAACGAAGATGTCGACTTCGCCATTGGTGTCGTTCCAGATTTCCTCGGCCGTCGTCTTGCGGTGGATTTCCGGGTTAGCCGGGTTTTCGAACTGCTGCGGAATGATGGCGTCCGGCAGGCTTGCCGCGAGTTCTTCCGCCTTGGCGATGGCGCCCTTCATGCCCTTCGGGCCTTCTGTCAGCACCAGTTCCGCGCCGAGAAGCGCCAGCATCTTGCGGCGCTCGATCGACATGGTTTCCGGCATGGTGAGGATGAGCTTGTAGCCCTTGGCAGCAGCGGCGAAGGCAAGCGCGATGCCGGTATTGCCCGAGGTTGGCTCAACGAGCGTGGTCTTGCCGGGGGTGATCTTGCCCTGTGCTTCGAGGCTCTCGATCATCGCAACGCCGATACGATCCTTCACCGAGGCGATCGGGTTGAAGAACTCGAGCTTGGCGAGCAGGTTCGCCTTCACGCCCTTTTCGCGCGCCAGCTTGTCAAGCCGCACGATCGGCGTATCGCCAATGGTTTCGGTGATGGAGGAATAGATTTTGCCGCGGCCCGGCTTCCGGGTGTCTGTCATGCTTGATCTCCATTTGTTTGGAGAGGAAACTAGGGCGAGTTGCCCCCGAATGCCAGCAAAGCGCGCGCACGCGCCTGCTCAATTACGCAATTTTGTTCCCGCTCAAGGCAGATCCGGAAAACAGACTGCTCTCAAACGCCGGTTGAGCCAAATCCTCCTGCTCCGCGGGCGGTGGTTCCGGCCTCGGAGACCTCGGCGACCTGCACCTGCGTCACCGGTGCCACGACCAACTGCGCGATGCGCATGCCGCGGGTCACCACGAAGTCTTCTTCACCGAGGTTGACCAAGAGCACCTTCACTTCGCCGCGGTAATCACTGTCGATCGTGCCGGGGGTGTTGAGGCAGGTGATCCCATGCTTGAAGGCAAGNCCGGAGCGCGGNCGCACCTGCATCTCGAAACCTTGCGGGATTTCGAANATGAAGCCGGTGGGCACGAGCGCCCGCTTGCCCGGCGCGAGCGTCAGCGGNGCATCGGCCTCGACGGCGGCGCGAATATCCATGCCGGCGGCACCCGCNGTCTCGTAGGCTGGCAGGTCGAGCCCGGCGCCATGCGGCAGGCGGACGAGATTGAGCAAAGGGCCGAGAACGTCGGGCATGCGGTATCCTTCTTTTGCGGCGGTTGATTGCATATTGGCCCTTGAGTCGCTAGATACGCGGCAACTCAAAGGACACTTTACATATGCCCGAAACGATTGCCGAGGCGGTCTCCCGCCGTCGCACATTCGCGATTATCGCCCACCCGGACGCCGGTAAGACGACGCTCACCGAAAAGCTGCTTCTGTTCGGCGGCGCCATCCAGCTTGCGGGGGAAGTGAAGGCGAAGAAGGACCGCATCCAGACGCGCTCCGACTGGATGAAGATCGAGCGCGAGCGTGGCATTTCGGTGGTCACCTCGGTGATGACCTTCGAATACGAAGGCAATGTGTTCAACATCCTGGATACGCCCGGCCACGAAGACTTCGCCGACGACACGTACCGTACGCTGACCGCCGTTGATGCTGCCGTCATGGTGATCGACGCCGCAAAAGGTATCGAGCCGCGCACGTTGAAGCTCTTCGAGGTCTGCCGCATGCGCGACATCCCGATCATCACCTTCGTCAACAAGATGGACCGCGAAAGCCGGGACCCCTTCGAGATCCTCGATGAGGTCGAGGAAAAGCTGGCGCTCGATTGCGCCCCGGTGACCTGGCCGATCGGTCGCTCGAAGACCTTCTGCGGCTCTTATCATCTGGCTGACAACGCGGTGCGCGGCTCCGATACGGAAGTGCAGCGGACGAAGGTCAACGGCCCGCAGTCGGTTGCCGACCGTCTGCCGGAAAACGAGCGCGACAGCTTTGTCGAGGAAACCGAGCTGGCGATCGAGGCCTGCAAGCCGTTCGACAAGNAGGCTTTCCTGGAAGGCCACCTGACGCCGGTCTTNTTCGGCTCGGCGCTGCGTAANTTCGGCGTTCGTGACCTGATCGAGGCGCTGGGTGAATTTGCCCCNCCGCCGCGCGACCAGGTNGCGGATGTGCGCAAGGTGCATGCCGACGAAGAAAAGATGACGGCCTTCGTCTTCAAGATCCAGGCCAACATGGACCCCAACCACCGCGACCGCATTGCGTTCGCGCGCATCTGCTCCGGCAAGCTGGAGCGCGGCATGAAAGCGCGGCTCGCGCGTACCGGCAAGCTGTTGGGCCTGACCGCACCGCAGTTCTTCTTCGCCTCCCAGCGGCAGCTTGCCGATACTGCTTACGCCGGCGACGTCGTCGGCATCCCGAACCATGGCACGCTGCGCATCGGCGACACGCTGACGGAAGGTGAGGCGCTGGTGTTCCAGGGCGTGCCGAACTTCTCGCCGGAAATCCTTCGCCGCGTGCGGCTCGAAGATGCCATGAAGGCGAAGAAGCTGAAGGAAGCCCTGCAGCAGATGGCGGAAGAGGGCGTTGTCCAGCTCTTTTCGCCGGAAGACGGCTCGCCGGCCATCGTCGGGGTCGTTGGTGCGCTGCAGCTCGACGTGCTGAAGGAGCGCCTGTCGGCGGAATATACGCTGCCGGTCTCGTTCGAAATGTCGCGCTTCTCGGTCTGCCGCTGGATCTCGTCCGACAATCCGGCCGATCTTGAAAAATTCCTGACGGTAAAGCGCGGCGATATCGCCCGTGACCTCGATGGTGATCCCGTCTTCCTGGCGCAGGATGCCTTTTCGCTGCGCTATGAGGCTGAGCGCTATCCGACGATCAAGATGGTCGCGATCAAGGAATATCACGTCGCCAAGGCGGCGTGACCCGCGGTCGCTTCGGCGGCTAGTCGAGCTTCAGCTGTGACCGGCCGCTCGTCAGGTCGGTAATCATTGTCGAGACGGTTTCGACGTCCGCTTCCGCGAGGCGGATGACGAGCTCGGCGCCGGTGCCTCCAAACCGCTCGTCCGTGATGGACAGGTCAGGGTGGGACTGGAGGCGCGCCTTCACCCGGGCAAGGTCGGAGAACTCCAGGTGGACGTCACCTCCGACCGAAGGCCTGACCTCCGCCAGTTGCGCGCCCTTGAGGCACTGACCGGCAGTCCCGCCATAGGCGCGAACCAGGCCGCCGCTGCCAAGCAGGATGCCGCCGAACCAGCGGGTCACGATCACCACGACCTTGTCGATAGCCTGGCCGTCGATGGCAGCCAGGATCGGCTTGCCGGCCGTGCCGCTCGGCTCCCCGTCATCGGAAAAGCGACAAGCCTGGCCGATCCGCCATGCCCAGCAATTGTGGTTCGCGTCCGCATGCGACTGCCCGGCGATGGCGCCTTTGGCCTCCTCCTCGCTTGCGACAGGCAGCGCGGTGGCAAGAAACCGGCTCTTCTTGACGACCTGCTCGAAGGTTGCAGGCTGCTGCAGTTCAAGCATGGCGGATCGAGGCAAACAGCATCATCAGGCGAACTTGACGGCCGTGGTGTTGGAGCCGCAAACCAGCACGCAAACCCGTTCATCGGGCGCCGGCACATATTTGCCGGACAGGAGAGCCGCAAAGGCCGCCGCGCCGCCGGGTTCCGCAACAAGCCGCGCGCCGGACCAGAGCGCCTTCTGCGCGTCCAGAATATCCTGGTCCGACACCAGTACGGGTGGCTCGACGAACTGCTTGGCCACCGGGAACATCAACTGCCCGACCTGTTTTGGCGCAAGTGAATCCGCAGCGATGCCGCCAGCGGGAGCATCCACCGGCTTGCCGGCCTTGAACGCCTCGTAAAGGGTGGGCGCGCCATCGGACTCCACGGCCACGATCTTCACGCGCCCTCGAAGCCAGGAGGCAATGCCGCCGATCAGGCCGCCACCGCCAACAGCCACCAGCAACGTCGTCATCTCCGGCAGGTCTTCTTCGATCTCCTTGCCAAGCGTTCCCTGGCCGATCAGCGTTTCGGGCTGGTCATAGGCGTGGATGGGCAAGGCGCCGCTTTCCGCGGCAAACCGTTCGCTGGCCGCCAGCGCGTCGGCATAACGGTCGCCGCCGACGACGAGATCGGCGCCATAGGAGCGGATGAGGTCAATCTTGGCTTGCGAAGATACGCTCGGCACGAAGATGTGCGCGGGCACACCGCGTTCGCGCGCGGCATAAGCCACGGCCGCGCCATGATTGCCGCCCGATGCGGCGACCACGCCGGCGTCCGGCAGTTCCTGGGACAACAAGCTTGCAAACGCGCCGCGCACCTTGAACGAGCCGGAATGCTGCAGCAGTTCGAGCTTCAGGTCGACCGAACGCGCCTTGGCGCCAAAATCCTTCAGGTTGACGCGCATGACCGGCGTGTGGCGAATGAACGGCCGGATCAGCTTTTCGGTCTCGGCGATACGTTCGGGTGTGACGGCAGACAGATCGGACATGCGGACCCTCTTGATGGTGAGGCATGTTGCCTAACGCGGAAGCGGGTTTCTGGAAAGCCCTAAAGCTCGCCGATCAGGCCGATCAGGCCGAAGCGAGGTCTTTCAGGAAGTCGTCGCACCAGCGGTTGATGTCGTAGACCTTCAGGTGCTCCATCATCTTTTCCCAACGCTGTTTGCGCTCGTCGAGCGACATGGTCAGGCCGCGTGCGATCGCATGCGCAGTGCCTTCGATATCATAAGGATTGACCAGCAGGGCGCCGGTCAGTTCACGTGCAGCCCCGGCAAAGCGGGAAAGAACGAGCACGCCGGGATCTTCCGGATCCTGTGCGGCGAGATATTCCTTGGCAACCAGGTTCATGCCGTCACGCAGCGGCGTCACGAGCCCGATCCTCGCAAGGCGATAGAGCCCTGCCAGCACCGGCCGCGCCACCGAGCGGTTGACATAGCGGATCGGCACCCAGTCCACCGTGCCGACCGAGCCGTTCACGCGTCCCGCCTGTTCGGCGACCGTGCGCTGCATCTGCTCGTATTCCGGCACTTCCGACCGCGATTTCGGGGTGATCTGCAGATAGGTGACCTTGTTCTGGTAGGCCGGGTTGAGCGTGATGAATTTGTCGAAAGCATCGATGCGCTGGGTAATGCCCTTGGAATAGTCCAGCCGGTCGACGCCAATGATCAGGTCGCGACCTTCCACGCTCTGGCGGGCCTTGCGCACGATCGCGTTGTTGTAGGCCTTCTTGGCGAACCTGGCGAATTCCTCGGTTTCGATGGCGATTGAATAATAACCGCCCTTGAAGGTTCGGCCGTAGGTCGAGAACTTGTTGCCTTCCAGTCGCTCGCCGATGCCTTCACGCACCAGCCCGCCACCGAAATTGTCGAGGTCGTGTTCGGTCTGGAAGCCGACGAGATCGTATTGCGAAAGGCCGCGCATGATCTGTTCGTGGACGGGCATGGCAAACAGCACGTCGGCCGGCGGCCAGGGGATATGAAGGAAGAAACCGATCTTGTTCTTCAGGCCCATTTCGCGCAGTTCCGCGGCAAGCGGGATCAGGTGGTAGTCATGCACCCAGATGACGTCATCTTCCTTGATGAGCGGCGCAAGCCGCTGGGCAAAGAAGCGGTTGACGCGGAAATACCCGGCCATCTCCTTGCGGCCGTATTCCGCAAGGTCGAGGCGGTAATGGCAGATCGGCCAGAGCACCCGGTTGGCGAAGCCGTGGTAATATTCNTCGACATCGGTCTTGGTGAGGTCAGTCAGCGCATAGGTGATGTTGCCATGCGTGCGCATGTCGAGTGGCTGCGGCTCTTTCGAACCGCTGGACTTGCCGGACCAGCCCATCCAGATGCCGCCGCGCTCTTCAAGTGCCGCCTGCAGGGCAACGGCGAGGCCGCCCGCCGGGGCGTCGCCACTCTTTTGCGGCAGGGTGACGCGGTTCGAAACGACCACAAGACGGCTCACGGTGGTTCCTTTCACTCAGGCCGAACGGTTTCGGCAGCAAATCGATGGATGAGGGATCGTAGATAAGAAGCGGAGGGCAGGGTGGATTGTGCCACCGTTTCGGCAGGTGTCTCCGAGATGCGGATGGAATGTCCGCCAAGCTCGTTCACGACACGGAACATCGCTTCGTCGGTCACGTCATCGCCGATGGCGATGGGCTTGCGGTCCTGGAACGGCGACTCGTTCAGATAGGCCATGAGCGCGTGGCCCTTGCTGGCACGCGCGGGGCGGATCTCCACGACCATCTTGCCGTGCTGCAGGGTGAAGTCTTCACCCGCCATATCGAGGTAACGTTCCATGGCCGCTTCCACCACCTCGCGCTGCTCGGGCGCGCGACGGTAATGCGCGGCAACAGCCGCTCCCTTGTTCTCGATCAGCACGCCCGGCCATTGCTGGGCCTCGCGGCCTAGTGCGGCTTTCAGCCTTTCGAACTCGGCGCCAACCTCTACGCGGGTTGTCATGCCGGTCGCATCGCGGCGTTCGGACCCGTGCAATCCGGCAATCGGAAAGACATACGGTTGGAAAAGCTGGTCGGCGAAGGGCAGGGCGCGGCCGGTGACTAGCGCCAACGCGCCACCGAGCCTGGCGGAAAGGCGGTGAAGGTCAGCCGGTAGCTCAGCCGGCACGACAATGCTTTCGGGTGTTTCGGCAAGGTCGATCAGTGTGCCATCGATGTCGAGAAAAAGAGCCCAATGCGAAGGATCCTGCATGAGCTCTTCGAGAACCTGGTCGCCCGCAGATCCGGCGTCTTCGGTTGGGGGATTCGCGTGTTCCTGACGAGACATGTTCCCCAATCTAGGATTCATACGTCGTTCGACAAGCGCACCAGGCAACAGACTGTCGCAAAATTTGATCTGCGTTGGGCGCGATTTATGCCATGAAGGGTCCAGATTTACGGGTCGTTAACCATATTTCGCGACCCTCAAGTCATTGCAGGACGAGCCGCGTCTGCGGCAAGCGGGAGAGCTGGAATCCATGTGCCGTTGGGCAGCCTATCGTGGCGAACCTCTTTATCTGGAGGAGCTTGTATCCTCGCCGGCTCATTCGCTGATCGAACAGTCCCACTGCGCCACCCGCGCCAAGACCGCCACCAACGGCGACGGTTTCGGCATCGCCTGGTATGGCGAAAGGCCAGAGCCCGGCCGCTACCGCGACATCCTGCCCGCCTGGTCGGATTGCAACCTGAAGAGCCTNGCCCGGCAGATCCGTTCGCCGCTTTTCCTGGCGCATGTNCGGGCNGCGACGAATGGCGGCACGCGCCGCGACAACTGCCANCCCTTCGTGCATGGGACCTGGTCCTTCATGCATAACGGCCAGATCTCCGGCTTCGAGGCGATCCGCCGACCGATGGAGGCTCTGCTCTCAGACGAACTGTTCCATGCCCGCACCGGCACCACCGATTCCGAGTTGCTGTTCCTGCTGGCGCTCCAGTTCGGCATGGATGCCGATCCGTTCGGCGCGATGGAGAAGGCGATCGCCACGGTGGAGGAACTGTCGCACCAGAAACGGGGCGAGGCATTGGTGCGGTTTACCGCCGCCTTCTCCGACGGCAAGCAGCTTTACGCCGTGCGCTACGCCACCGACCACAAGCCGCCGACGCTGTACGCCGCGCCGATGGGCGGCCGCACCGGCTATTGCCTCGTGTCAGAGCCGCTGAACGATGACGTCGATACCTGGGTGGAGATCCCGGATGGCAGCGCCGTGAAGGTCTGCGCCGAGGGTATGCAGGCGTCGATCTTCCAGCCGCAATCCTTGCCGCAGGCTGCCTGAGCTAGCCGACCAGCTTCTGCGCGATCAGCGCCGCCAAGCGCTCCGCCACCTCGTCCTTGACGAGATCCGGCCACTCATCCACACCCCCGCCGCTGATGATCTTCACCCGGTTGCGGGTGCCGCCCATCACGCCGGTTTCGGGTGATACATCGTTTGCGACGATCATGTCGGCCCCCTTGCGCTCCAGCTTCGACCTTCCGTTGGCGACCACATCCTGGGTTTCGGCGGCGAAACCGACGACGATCTTCGGGCGCTTCTCGTGATGGCCGACCGTCTTCAGGATGTCCGGGTTTTCCGCAAGCTGCAGCGGCAGCGGGGCCTCGCCCGGCTGTTTCTTGATCTTGTGTTCTGCTGACGAAGCGACGCGCCAGTCGGCAACGGCGGCCACCATCACGGCGACATCTGCGGGCAGGCGGGAGACCACTGCATCCCGCATCTCCTCGGCCCGCTCCACATGCACCGTCGTCACGCCCTGCGGGTCAGGAATGGTCACCGGCCCGGACACAAGCGTGACCTCGGCGCCAAGCCGCGCGAGTGCCGCGGCAATCGCATGACCTTGGCGGCCGGAGGAGCGATTGGCGATGTAGCGCACGGGATCGATCGGCTCATGTGTTGGCCCGGAGGTGACGATCGCGGTCTTGCCGGCAAGAGGCCTGTCGCCGGGAGCAAGCAGGGCCGTGATCGCCTTGACGATCTCCAGCGGCTCGGCCATGCGCCCGACGCCCGCTTCATCGCGCTCGGCCATTTCGCCGGCCATCGGCCCGATGATATGGATGCCATCGGTCTTCAATGTCGCGACATTGCGCCTCGTCGGCGGCGCCTCCCACATCTTCGGGTTCATCGCCGGCGCTACCAGCACCGGCCGGTCGGTGGCGAGCAGGACGGCGCTTGCAAGGTCGTCGGTCAGGCCATTCGCCATCTTCGCCATCAGGTCGGCGCTGGCAGGCGCGACCACGATGAGATCCGTGTCCCGCGCCAGCCGGATATGGCCGACATCCTGCTCGTCTTCGCGCGAAAAAAGGTCGGTATAGACATGGCTTGCGGAAAGCGCACCGACGGCGAGCGGCGTGATGAACTCCTGCGCCGCCTTCGTCATCACCGGCCGCACCAGCGCGCCGCGCTCGCGAAGCCGCCGGATCAGGTCGAGGCTCTTGTAGGCGGCGATACCGCCCGAGATGATCAGAAGAATGCGCTTGTTTGAGAGTTCCATATCCGGACCTGCGATAACTGTGGCCGGAAGCTAAGCCATCGGGGGGAGATGTTCAATCGCGAGCGAAAAGGGATACGGCGAGCATCGTTGCGGGTTGGAATGGATTGAACGGCCGCTTAGTTAGAGTTGATCACCAAGGTTCATGCCATGCCCGAAGCCGCCGATCCGGCCCCTCCCTCAAATGCCACAGGCGCAGCCAGACAGTATCTCGTCCGCGGCAGCTCGGGATACCGCAAGGCGAGCTTCGCGCTTTTCCTTTCAGGCTTCTCCACCTTCGCGCTGCTTTATTGCGTGCAGCCGCTGATGCCGATTTTCTCGCACGATTTCGGCGTCAGCCCTGCCGCAAGCTCCTTGTCGTTGTCGCTCTCCACCGGGCTGCTTGCGGTGGCAATCTTTCTGGCCGCAGCGGTGTCGCAGCGCTTCGGGCGCCGCAGCCTGATGTTCGTGTCGCTGCTCGGCGCTTCCGTCTGCACGGTTGCCTGCGCGATCGCGCCAGGCTGGAACGCCATCCTCCTCATCCGGGCGCTGGAGGGTTTTCTGCTCGGTGGCGTGCCGGCCGTCGCGATGGCCTATCTTTCGGAAGAAATCGAGCCGCGCTCGCTCGGCTCGGCGATGGGCCTTTATATCGCCGGCAATGCCTTTGGCGGCATGGCGGGGCGCGTCTTCACCGGCATCCTCGCCGAATATCTTTCGTGGCGCTGGGCGCTTGGCAGCATCGGCCTGATGGGCATGGCGGCCGCCGCCGGTTTCCTCATCCTCCTGCCACCGTCGCGCAACTTCGTGCAACACAAGTCGTCGGCCCGATACCATGTCGATGCCTGGGTCGGACATTTGCGCAACCCGTCGCTCGCCATGCTGTTTGCGATCGCCTTCCTCGCCATGGGCTCCTTCGTGACGATCTACAACTATGCCGGCTTTCGGCTGGTGGCCGAGCCTTACAGCCTCAACCAGACGGAGCTTGGGCTGATCTTCACGGTCTACCTGTTCGGCATGGCCGCATCCTGGGCCGGCGGCCATCTTGGCGATCGTTTCGGGTATTTCCTGGTCATGCCGGTCGGCATCGGCATCGCGCTCATCGGCGTCGCCATCACGCTCGCCGCACCTCTGTGGGTGATCATCCTCGGAATCGTGCTTTTGACATCCGGTTTCTTCATGGCCCATTCGGTGGCAAGCGCGCTGGTGGGCAAGCTCGCCAAGGGTAACAAGGGCCATGCCTCCTCGCTTTACCTGCTCGCCTATTACCTAGGCTCGAGCGTCGCAGGTTCGGCCGGCGGGCATTTCTGGGTTGCGGATGGATGGTGGGCGGTTGTTGCCTTTACCGGGGCGATGCTGCTCGCATGCCTTCTCGCCGCGCTGTTGTCGAAGCACTTTGCACAGCGCGCCGGCTAGCTCTTCGTCGCAGCAGTCGGGACCGCCGTCGTCGTCAGCTTGAACTCGCTCATTTCCTTCGGCGTCAGGTAGTAGAGCCGGTCTGGCGGCGTTTCGAGCGCGTTGATCCACAAGCCGGCACCAATGCCCATCGCATCGAGATGCCGCGCCACCCGCGCCGTGGTCGATTGCGCGGACGACATGGCCTGCTCGGCACTCGGGCGGTTCTTGCTGCCGTTGAAGACCTGGTGCACGCCGATCACCGCATCCTTCTCTGCCGTGCGGGCGACACCGCCGGCAAACACGATCGGGCAGGAGGAGGCGCAGAGCGCCCTGGTTTCAACGCGCGTATCGAGCTTCTTGTCTCGGATCAGTTTCGACATCGCCAGGGCATCATCGACCGAGCCGCCGGGGGAGTTCAGCGCCACCACCTTCACATACTCGCCGCGCGCCTCGATCTCCTCGGCAAAGCGGCCGGCGGCTCCAAGATCGATGGTGCCTTCCGCCAGGAGGACGCCGCCCGGCTTCAGGTCAAAGACCATCGGCTGGCGCAGCACTTCGCTCGGGCTTGAAGGTTGCACGGGCGGAGCGGCCGGGACGCCATCCGTCAGCGCCGGCGGCAGGACGGGCCGGTCGTCATGCATCGGGTCGAAACCGGGAAGCTCCTTCTCGGACGTCGCCATCTCGCGGATATCGACCACAATGAAAACGGCAGAAGCGCAGAGCAGGAGGTAGAAGGCGCCTTTCATGATCGCGCCGTCATCGATCCTGCGGATCGCCTCACCAATCCTCATGGCTGCGATCCCTGCGGCTGCGAGCTTCAAGGCTGGTGATGTTGTTGGGTTCCGGTTCGCCGGCAGGAGGGCGCTCTTCGGGCGGCATGTCCTGCTCTTGGCGCTCCTCGTCTGGCGCTTCGGCCGCTGCCGTTGGGACCCGCTCCGGCACGCTGCTGGTCGCATTGATAGCGCGCTGCACCTCCAGCGCCCGCAGCAGTTCGCCAGCGGTGATGGTGTCGGCAAAGGCCAGTTTCTCGTCCTGTCGCCGGATCGCGCCATGCACGACGGCAAGGATGAAGACCATCACGCCCGGCAGGAGGTCGATCGAGATTGCACCGGCCCAGGCGGGTATGAATTCCGGCGCATAATGCAGTACGGCTTCCGCCGGCGCCATCGGCACGAAACGCCGCTCCTGAACCGGTGGGCGGGCAAGCAACTCGTCGGCAGCCTTCGCAAGCGCCTTGGATTGTGCGGCGACAGAGGAGCGCACCGTCTCCATCACCTGGTTCTGGCGGTTCACGAGATCCGGCAGCCCGCCATCCGGAACCGGGGCGATGAAGCCAAGCGACAGGTCATCGGCGGCGCGGCGGATGGAAGGCGCAACAGAGGTCTGGGTGAGCGAGGTGATGATGCCGGTGAGCGCCACGGCCTCGTTCGAGAACTGGTCGGCGCGCGGGTCAATGAGCCCGGGGGCCGAAACCAAGGAGCGCATGGTCTCAAGCCGCTTCTGCCCCTGTTCGAAGAGGTCGGTTACCTGATCGCGCGAGGCGTTGATGCTGGCCTCGAGCGACTTCATCTGTGCGGACATCTGGCTGAGCAGTTGCACGACGCTGCCCGAACCTGTCGTTCCCGTCAGCGAGCCCGCCTGTCGTTCGACGCCGGCAAGCTGGGCGAAGCGTTCGGAGGCGCGCTGGATGTCGGGAAGGAGGCTCTGGGCCGCAAGCGCGTTCTGGTGCCCACGGTTGAGATCGGCGGTATAGTCTTCGACGCTTTCAGAAAGATGCTGCTCCACGGCAGCCGATCCGGCGAGTGCTGCAGCGTTCAGCCAGCTCGACATGGCCATGATCATCGCCGCACCCACGGCCATGACAAGGAGCAACGCGCCGCGCCCGGTGCGCGACGTCACATGCGGGTAAAACCGCGCCATGTAGGACCAGAAGGCGTAGATGCCGACCGAGACCGAGGCGGAGTAGATGACGGCTGCAAAGAACACCGCTGTCGGTGAACCGTCGAGGATCGTGCGGGCGCCAAGGTAGGTGTAGACGCCTGACGCGAGCGCAAGCACGGCGAGTGCAAACCGGGTCATCGTTTCGACGGCGATGACGCCGTCCTGCAATCGTCTGGATGCGCCTAACGCCATGGAAAACCTCGAAAAGGAATGTATTCCTTAAGAGAGTATGAAGAAGCGGGCGGAATAAAGGCCGGGCCTTCGGGGCTTTCCCCAGCCACCGGCATCAGCCGATGGCAAAGACGAGGTAGAGCAGCGACAGGGCAATGATCCAGAGTGCAATCCGGCCCGAGCGGGTATGGCGCGCTTCGGCGCGGCCGATCGCTTCAGCCGTCTGCGGATCGAAACGGAGTCCATGCTGGCTCATGTGAACGAGTTCCTTGTGCAGCGTCTCGGTCTTTGTCGCGATCTCCGGCAGCGCCTCGGCAAGCTTCACGGCCGCCTTGACGCCATCCTTGAGGTCGGAGACCACGCGCTTCGGGCCAAGGTTGTCACGGATCCACTGGCCGACAACGGGTTCCGCCGCCTTCCACATGTTGAACCGCGGGTTCAGCATGCGCGACACACCCTCCACCACGACCATGGTCTTCTGCAGCAGGATGAGCTCCGGCCGGGTCTGCATCTCGAAAAGGTCGGTCACCTCGAACAGCAGCGCCAGCAGGCGTGCCATTGAGATGGTTTCGGCCGGCTGGCCATGGATCGGCTCGCCAATCGCGCGGATCGCCTGCGCAAAGGCCGCGACATCGTGGTGCGCCGGCACATAACCGGCCTCGAAATGCACCTCNGCCACGCGCATGTAGTCGCGGGTGATGAAGCCGAACAGGATTTCGGCGAGGAAACGCCGNTCCTTCTTTCCGAGCCGCCCGACGATGCCCATGTCGACGGCAACGATGGTGCCGGCCGGATCNACGAACAGGTTGCCNGGATGCATGTCGGCATGGAAGAAGCCGTCGCGCAGCGTGTGCCGCAGGAAGGACTGGATCAGAACCTCGGCAAGCTTCTCCAGGTCGTAGCCAGCGGCCCGCAGGGCGTCGACATTGTTCATCTTGATGCCATCGATCCATTCCATGGTGATGACATCGCGGCCGGTCCGCTCCCAGTCGATCTGGGGCACACGGAAGCCGGGATCTTCCTTGGTATTTTCGGCAATTTCGGAGAGTGCTGCCGCTTCAAGCCGCAGGTCCATCTCCATCTTGGTGGTCTGCTCGAGCGTGCGCGTCACCTCGATCGGGCGCAGGCGACGGCTCGAGCGTACGAAACGCTCCTGGAGGCGCGCCAGGAGATACATGCTCTCGATATCATTGGCGAAGCGCTGGCGCACGCCGGGCCGGACAACCTTTACCGCCACGCGCTTGCCGTTCACCTCGGCCGGATGCACCTGGGCGATGGAGGCGGCCGCGATCGGTTCGGAGAAGGAGGTGTAGAGCTCCGTCACCGGGCGGCCGAGTGAGGCTTCGACGGCGGCCTTGGCGGCCTGGGTCGGGAAAAACGCCATCCGGTCCTGCAGGAGTGCAAGATCCACCGCCCAGTCAACACCGACGACATCCGGCCGGGTGGCCAGGAACTGACCGATCTTGACGTAGGAGGGTCCAAGCCGATCTACTGCCCGCGTCAGCCGCTCGCTGCGGGCCTGCTTCTTGGCGCGGAAGCGCGCCAGCGGCTCCACAAGCGATTTCAGGAGGCCGATCGACGGCGGCATGTCCTGGGTGGGAAGGGCGGAAACCACGCCTTCGCGCACAAGAACCCAGCCGACCCGGGCAAGCCGGAAATAAGCGCCAATGGTGCTCATCCGCTTACAGTTTCCAGCCGGAGTGCAGCGCGGCGATGCCGCCCGTATAGTTGGTATAGGTCACGCGCGAGAACCCGGCATTGCGGATCATCGCCGCGAAATTCTCCTGGTTGGGGAACTTGCGGATCGATTCCACCAGGTACTGATAGGGTTCAGCCTCGCCGGTGATCATCTTGCCGAAACGCGGGATCGCCTTGAACGACCACTCTTCATAAAAGCGCTCCAGAAGCGGCATCTCGACTTCCGAAAACTCCAGCACCAGAAGGCGGCCACCGCGCTTGAGCACCCGATATGCTTCCTTTAGCGCCACGTCGATATGCGGCACGTTGCGGATGCCGAAGGCAATCGTATAGGCGTCGAAAGAGTTATCCTCGAAGGGCAGGGACTCGGCATTCGCCTCGACGAAATCGAGATTGGACGTGAGGTTCTTCTTGCGCGCCCGTTCTGCGCCCACTTCCAGCATCGAGCCGTTGATGTCGAGCACCGTCGTGTGCGCCTTGCGGTCCGAGGCTTCAACGATGCGGAAAGCGATGTCGCCGGTGCCGCCCGCGACGTCCAGCGTCCGGTAGTTGGCATCCTTGCGCGGGTTGAGCGCCGCAATGATGGCATCCTTCCAGACGCGGTGCATGCCCGCGGACATCACGTCGTTCATGATGTCGTAGCGTTTGGCCACCTTGTGGAAGACGTCGTTGACCAGTCCCTGCTTTTCACCCTCGGCGACTTGACGAAAGCCGTAGGAGGTTTCCATGCCGCCTTCGGCACTGGTGCGGCGGGCTTCGGTCATCGATGAACTCCTCAACTCTTCTTTTATGGCGCTGGCCTCAGCGTCGACCATAGCGAAACCGGTCTGTTCTCGCTATCTGTGGCTCACTCATCATCAATGGCGTAGCCCTTGGCTGGTCTATAGAGCAGGGCCGGGCCGGTTGAAACAGGAAGTTAGGTAGACAATGCCGGAATTGCCAGAGGTCGAAACCGTCCGGCGCGGCCTCGCTCCAGCCATGGAGAACGCGGTGATCGCAAAGCTGGAGCTCAATCGGCCGGACCTGCGTTTTCCGCTCCCGGAGAATTTTGCCTCTGCCGTCGAGGGACGGCGGATCGTCTCGCTCGGTCGACGCGCCAAATATCTGCTGATCGAGCTCGAGGACGACCTGACGATCATCAGCCATCTCGGCATGTCCGGCTCCTTTCGCATCGCTGACGAAACGCTGGGCGACTTCCATTACCCGCGTTCCAAGGATGGCAAGCATGACCATGTCGTGTTTCACCTGGTGCGGGAGGGAGCGCCGCTGCGGGTGATCTACAATGATCCGCGCCGTTTCGGCTTCATGCATTTGTGGAAACGGTCCGAACTTGATCTTTATCCTGCCTTTGCGGGGCTCGGACCGGAGCCGACCGGGAATGCGCTGGACGCCACCTATCTTGCCGCCCGGTTTTCCGGCAAGGCGCAGCCGCTCAAGGGCGCGTTGCTTGACCAGACGGTGGTTGCCGGGCTCGGCAATATCTATGTCTGCGAGGCTCTGTGGCGTTCGCACCTGTCGCCGAAGCGCGCCGCTGGCAGCCTCGTCACCCCGACCGGCCGGCCGAAAAAGGAACTGCTGCTGCTGACGGATGCCATCCGCGACGTGATCGCCGATGCGATCGCCGCCGGCGGCTCGTCCTTGCGCGACCACATCCAGACGGACGGATCGCTCGGTTATTTCCAGCATTCCTTCTCCGTCTACGACCAGGAAGGCAAGCCTTGCCGCACGCCCGGATGTGGCGGTACGGTCGCCCGCATCACCCAGGCGGGCCGTTCGACATTCTTTTGCCCCCGCTGCCAGAAATAGGAGAGGAGTTTTATCCGCATGAGCTACGAGACCCTGCTGACTGAAACACGTGGCGCCGTTGCCCTCGTCACGCTGAACCGGCCAAAGGCGCTGAATGCGCTGAACTCCACCGTCATGGCGGAACTCACCGATGCCTTCGCCGGCTTCGCCAAGGATGATGCGATTGGCGCGATCGTGTTGACGGGCTCGGAAAAGGCCTTTGCGGCAGGCGCCGACATCAAGGAAATGCAGTCGCTCGATTTCGTTGATGCCTATGTGAACGACTTCATCTCCGGCTGGGAGGCGATCGCCTCCACTCGCAAGCCCGTCATAGCGGCCGTATCAGGCTTCGCGCTCGGCGGCGGCTGCGAGCTCGCCATGATGTGCGACTTCATCATTGCCTCCGAAACGGCAAAGTTCGGCCAGCCTGAAATCACGCTTGGCGTCATTCCCGGCATGGGCGGCTCGCAGCGCCTCACCCGCGCCGTCGGCAAGGCCAAGGCCATGGACCTCGTGTTGACCGGCCGGATGATGGATGCGGCCGAGGCCGAGCGTGCCGGGCTGGTGTCGCGCATTGTCGCACCGGAGCGCCTGATCGATGAAGCCGTGGAAGCGGCGGCCAAGATTGCCTCCTTCCCGCGCGCGGCCGTGCTGATGGGCAAGGAAGCCGTTGCCCGCTCGTTCGAGACCACGCTTGGCGAAGGTTTGCGTTTCGAGCGCCGCCTGTTTCACTCGCTGTTTGCCACCGCCGATCAGAAGGAAGGCATGGCGGCATTCGTCGAAAAGCGCAAACCGAGCTTCTCCAACCGCTGAGAACCGGCGCTTTGCCGCAAATTGCGCGTTGACTGGAGCGGGTATTCCAGCTATATGCCCGCCCACAGTTGGGAAAGCCTGATCACGGCTTCCTCTATTGCTCCCAAATTGCTGGATCGATGGTCGCAGGACCGACGCGGCAACGGCGGAGTTTTGGTTCGAATTCGTAGAGAGGCATCAATGGCCAATACAACTTCGGCGAAAAAGGCGACCCGCAAGATCGCTCGCCGTACCGCAGTCAACAAGGCTCGCCGTTCGCGCGTTCGCGGCTTCATCCGCAAGGTTGAGGAAGCGATTGCATCGGGCGATATCGGTGTAGCAGCCGAAGCTCTGAAGGTCGCTCAGCCGGAAATCCAGCGCGCTGCGACCAAGGGCGTTCTTCACCGCAACACGGCGTCCCGCAAGGTGTCTCGCCTGGCTGCTCGCGTGAAGGCTCTGTCGGCCTAATCAGCGACACAATTGATTTCATGAAGGAGCCTGGCCGCGTGCCGGGCTTTTTCTGATTCTGCCTAAATTCGAATATTCTTAACCATCCTGCCTGATCGATCATGTCGGCAAGGTGACAGCAATAGCCGAACAATTTCAATAGTTTGCGGAAGGTGTCGGCGCTGGCGGGGCGGTTTTGGGCGCGGCCGATGCTCTCAAAACGAGTCAAGGGAATTTTTATTTTTCCTGTGAAAAAGCCCGCCGAACATCTGTCATTTTTGAATCCCATTGATTCAACAGCGATTCTCCAAACCCCTGTTTGCGTCATTTAAATGACGGCCCAAGAGTCAACGCCCGACGTGTGATTTTGCGGAAAATTCACCATTGATCTCAGCTTTCGATCCTGCCTAAATGCTTTTCAGCAAGAGGCGCAGGGGTCCACTCAGAAAGCTGTCGATGGCCCGTCCTTACCGGACGGGGCGGATACTTTCTGCTTCTTGTCACGGGCTTTCTTACCCGTCTCCCAGATAACCAGGGGTTGTAATCCGGAAATGGGGCATTTCCGGAGATCGATGGATTATGCGAGGTTCACGCAGGTGAGCAGCGGCTTAGGAGGGATGAAGAAGGCGGAAGGCCCATGACGAGGATGGGTTCTTCTGCAAAACACGGAGTGGCTTCCGTGGATCCGGCAGGCGAACGAGGCAGCCGGATGTGCCTTCAGGTGCAACGAGGCACCTGAGGGTAAAAATGATCAGAGAGAAGGGTGGCAGGGTGACCAATGAGTGGAAGCTCTGCCCGCCTCAGTCGAGGTTTGTTCTGGCGGCGACAACAGTGTCCGCCAGACGCAATGAAAATGTGGAAGGCGGCGACTAATGCAAATGACTACCGTACCGGCCCGTGCAGGTAATGGGGACCACGCGCGGCAGGCATTCGATTCAGTGTGCTCCGAAGCGGCAGGGGAAACATCCGAAATGAAGCATGATGCGCTTTTTGAGCGGTTCAGTGCACGTCTGAAGGCTCAAGTTGGTCAGGACGTTTATGCAAGCTGGTTTGGACGTCTCAAGCTTCATTCGGTTTCAAAGAGTGTCGTTCGCCTGACGGTTCCGACGACGTTCTTGAAGTCCTGGATCAACAACCGCTATCTCGAGCTCATCACCACCATTCTCCAGGCGGAAGACCCTGAGATCCTGAAGGTCGAGATCCTGGTGCGCAGCGCAAGTCGTGGGCCGCGTGCCTCGGCCGCGACCGAAGATCGCGCCGCCGGATCCGAACCGACCAGCACGCCGACGGCAAGCCGCACGCCGAACGCGCCGCGCGAAATCGGCAAGATCGCCGTATTCCCGACCGCCGCATCCACGCCCGTTCGCTCGCAGCAGGCGCCGAGCCCGCTGTTCGGGTCGCCGCTCGATACCCGCTTCACCTTCGACACCTTTATTGAAGGCTCGTCCAACCGCGTGGCACTTGCCGCCGCCAAGACCATCGCGGAAGCCGGTGCAGGCGCCGTGCGCTTCAACCCGCTCTTCATCCATTCGGGTGTCGGCCTCGGCAAGACGCACTTGCTGCAGGCGATCGCCAACGCGGCGGTTGCCAGCGACCGCATGCCGCGCGTCGTCTACCTGACGGCCGAATATTTCATGTGGCGGTTTGCGACCGCCATCCGCGACAACGATGCCCTGACCCTGAAGGACTCGCTGCGCAACATCGACCTGCTGATCATCGACGACATGCAGTTCCTGCAGGGCAAGATGATCCAGAATGAGTTCTGTCATCTGCTCAACATGCTGCTCGACAGCGCCAAGCAGGTCGTGGTTGCTGCTGACCGCGCGCCGTGGGAGCTGGAATCGCTTGATCCGCGTGTTCGCTCGCGCCTCCAGGGTGGTGTCGCCATCGAGGTGGAAGCTCCTGATTACGAGATGCGCCTCGAGATGCTGAAAGGCCGTCTGGAAGCCGCACGCCAGGAAGATCCGTCGCTCGACATCCCGGCGGAAATCCTCAACCACGTGGCCCGTAGCGTAACGGCAAGCGGCCGCGAGTTGGAAGGCGCCTTCAACCAGCTCCTGTTCCGCCGCTCGTTTGAACCGAACCTCACGATCGAACGCGTCGACGAGCTTCTGGCGCACCTCGTGGGTGCCGGTGAAGCCCGGCGGGTGCGCATCGAAGACATCCAGCGCATTGTTGCCCGCCACTACAACGTATCGCGCCAGGAACTGGTGTCGAACCGTCGCACCCGCGTCATCGTCAAGCCGCGCCAGGTGGCGATGTATCTTTCCAAGACCATGACGCCGCGCTCCTTCCCGGAGATCGGCCGTCGCTTCGGTGGCCGCGATCACACCACGGTCCTGCATGCGGTGCGCAAGATCGAAGAACTGATCTCCGGCGACAACAAGCTTAGCCACGAGATTGAGCTGCTGAAGCGGCTCATCAACGAAAACAACGCCTGATATCACTTGTGCCGCCCTCCGAGGCGGCACAATGCTTTTTGGACGGTGGTGGCAGCCCTAGCGCCACCGGCCGCAGCAATGGAATTTCCTTGACCGGCGACTGGGGCAGGCTCATGAACGCGATGGACGCGTTCGGGGCCACGCCATGTTTCTTCTGTCAGTCGCAATGATATGGGCGGTGGCCTGCGTCACGCCGGGGCCGAATACGCTGCTCATCATGCGGTATGCGCTGACGGCGCCGCGCCAAGTCGCCATTCTCGGCGCCTGCGGCACAATTACCGGCACGCTCTGCTGGGGCCTTGCCGGCTGGCTCGGTATCAACGCCCTTTTCCAGGCTGCACCCTTTGCCTATCTCGCGCTGAAGATCGTTGGCGGCGCCTACCTGGTCTGGCTCGGCTTCAAGATATTCATGGATGTGCGCAAGGCGCGCCAGAGGGCCGAGCTTGATGCGGTGAGGGCGGACATCTCGCTGAAGACAGCCTATCGCATGGGGCTTGCTACCAATCTCGCGAACCCAAAAACGGCGCTGTTTGTCGCCTCGCTGTTTGCCGCCACCATGCCGGCCGGCACGCCGTTCCTGTACGGGCTGGCGGCAATCGCCGTGATGATCACCGTCTCGACCATCTATTACACGGTACTGATTGCGCTCATCACCCACCGCAGGGTCGCGGCTGCCTATCTCAAGGCGAAGCAGAAGATCGACCTTGGTGTCGGAATGGTGTTTGTCGGTTTCGGCACCAGGCTGCTTCTGTCGCACCGGTGAGGCGCGAAAGCGTCAGCAGGCGAGATCTGCCACAACCGCGTCGAGGATGAGCATGCCGGACGGCGTGCAGCGAAGACGGGAATTGCCAAGCCGCTCGATAAAGCCGTGCTCGAGCAGCCGTTCCTCTCGCACCGGGTCCGGATCGCGACCGGAAAGCTGCTGCCAGCGCGCCAGATCGACGCCTTCGCGCAGGCGAAGGCCCATCAGTAGCAGTTCATCGGCCTGCTCCTCGTCGTCGAGGATCTCCTGCTCCAGCATGCCGTGGCCGATACTCTCCACCTGTTCAAGCCAGGTTTCCGGGCGGCGCTCCGTGGCGGTGGCAATCTTGTTGCGACCGCGCGTCAGCCGGCCATGCGCGCCGGGGCCGATACCGGCATAATCGCCATAACGCCAGTAGGTGAGGTTGTGGCGGCTTTCAGCACCCGGTTTTGCATGGTTGGAGACCTCGTAGGCCGGCATGCCATGCGCTTCGGTGATTTCCTGCGTTGCCTCATAAAGCAATGCGGATTGATCACCGTCGGGAACGATCAGCTTGCCCGCCTTGTGCAGGCCGAAAAAGGGCGTGCCTTCCTCGATCGTCAGCTGGTAGAGCGAAAGGTGGTCGACGGCGTAGGAAATCGCCTGCTTCAACTCGGCTTCCCATGCCTCCACCGTCTGGCCGGGGCGCGCATAGATGAGGTCGAAGCTCATGCGCGGAAAGATCTCGCGCGCCAACCCGATCGCCTTCAGGGCGTCCGCCACGTCGTGCAGGCGCCCGAGGAAACGCAGGTCGGTGTCGTTGAGCGCCTGGACGCCGAGCGACACACGATTGACGCCGGCTGAGCGGTAGCCGCGAAAGCGGGTTGCCTCGACACTGGACGGGTTCGCCTCCATCGTGATCTCGATGCCGTCCGGCACGTGCCAATAGCTGGAGATGCCGTCGAGGATCGCGGCCACCGTGGCAGGATCCATCAGCGAGGGCGTTCCGCCGCCAAGGAAGATGCTGGTTACGGTCTTTGGCCCGCTCAACTGCCGCATCACCTCCATTTCCCTCAGGAAAGCGGCGGTAAAGCGCGGCTGGTCGACCGGTTGATGTCGGACGTGGCTGTTGAAGTCACAATACGGGCATTTGGCCGCACAAAAGGGCCAATGCACATAAACCCCGAAGCCGGGTTCACCGGTATCGGGCAGGAGAGGGGCAGCAGGGTTCAAGTTGGGCTCACGTTTCCAGGCAGGTCTCGACGAAGCGCTTGAAGGCGCGCGCCCGGTGCGACAGGGCCTGGGCGTCGCCCGGCTTCCAGCCGTGCTTCTGATCGCTGCTCATTTCCCCGAATGTAGTATCGAAGCCCTGTGGCTGAAAGATGGGGTCGTAGCCAAAACCATCGGTGCCGCGCGGCGGCCAGACGACCGTGCCTTCGACTTCGCCGCGGAAGAGTTCGGTGTGTCCATTTGGCCATGCGAGGCAGAGCACGCTGACGAAACGGCAGCTGCGCTGCTCCGGCGTCGTGGCGCCTTTCTCCCGCAGCGCCTTTTCCACCTTTTCCATCGCCATGGCAAAGTCACGGCTGCCGTCTTCGCGCTCGGCCCAGTTGGCGGTGTAGACGCCCGGCGCGCCACCCAAGGCATCGATCACGATGCCGCTGTCATCCGACAGCGCCGGCAGGCCGGATGCCTTGGCAGAGGCGAGCGCCTTGATTGCGGCATTCTCCTCGAATGTCGTGCCCGTTTCATCGGGCTCCTCGAACTTCAGGTCGGCGGCAGATTTCGCCGAAAAGCCGAAAGGCGCGATAAGTTCGGCAATCTCGCGGATCTTGCCAGCATTGTGGCTGGCAACGACAATGGTTTTCGTGTCGAGCTTTCGCATGACGGTCCTATTCGAGATTCCAGAGTTTGGGCTCAGCGCATTCCAGGCTGTTGCCAGCCGGATCGCGGAAATAGATCGAGCGCGCGCCGTTCGACCAGCGGAAGTCGCTTTCGATCGCGATGCCCGCCTTGTTCAGCTTTTCGACCATCCTGTCAATTGCCTCGCCGCTCATCCGGAAGCAGGCGTGGCCGGGGCCGGTGGCGCCATGCGCTGGAACCGGCAGGCCATCGACTGGAGAAGGCTTGATCGTCTCCGTCGGATTGAAGATCAGCAGGATGCTGTTGCCGCAGCGGAAGAAGACATGTCGTTCTCCCGCCCGCAGTATTTTTTCAAGCCCGAGGATGCCGCCGTAGAAGGCTTCGGCGGCATCAAGGTCAGCCGCATAAAGCGCAGTTTCAAGAATGCCGGCGATCAAGGGCGCCTCCGTCGTTTCAGGCGATGGCCTGCTTCTGCAGCGCCACCAGTTCCTGGGTGCCGTCCTGGGCGAGCGCCAGGAGCTTCAGGAATTCTTCCTGGCTGAAGGGGGCGCCTTCGGCTGTTCCCTGGATTTCAACGATGCCACCGGAACCGGTCATGACAAAGTTCGCGTCGGTTTCAGCTGCCGAGTCTTCCAGGTAATCAAGGTCGATCACCGGCTGGTTGGCGAAGATGCCGCAGGAAATGGCCGCAACATGGTCCTTCAGCACCTTCTCGACCTTGATCATCGAGCGGGCTTCCATCCACTTCAGGCAATCGTAGAGGGCAATCCAGCCGCCGGTGATGGAGGCGGTACGGGTGCCGCCATCAGCCTGGATGACGTCACAGTCCACGGTGATCTGCTTTTCGCCAAGCGCCTCCAGATCCACCACTGCACGAAGCGAGCGGCCGATCAGGCGCTGGATTTCCTGGGTACGTCCGCCCTGCTTGCCGGCAGCCGCTTCCCGCTTCATCCGGTCGCCGGTGGCGCGCGGCAGCATGCCGTATTCGGCCGTCACCCAACCCTTGCCGGAATTGCGCAGCCACGGCGGTGTCTTTTCTTCAAGGCTTGCGGTGCACAGCACGTGCGTGTCGCCGAACTTGACGAGGCAGGAGCCTTCCGCATGCTTGGAGAAATTGCGCTCGAACGAAACCTTGCGCATCTGGTTCAACTGTCTGCCTGAAGGCCGCATGCCCTACTCCTATCGCTTTTGCAGCCTTCTAAGGCGCTGGCGGGCCATTTGCAAAGGGAAAGCCTCCGGATGAGGGCGAGGAAGCGTTCGTTTCCCCTTTTGCTGGGCGATTGGAATGATTATATTTTCACCCACGCATGATTGGTAGGTGAAGGAAGTAAATGGCGTTTTCGGCACCGACGGGCAGGGACACCGGCTCTGTACTGGACGATCGTTCGCGGGAAATTTTCCGACGCATTGTGGAAAGCTATCTGGAAACGGGAGAGCCGCTGGGTTCCCGCAACCTGTCGCGCCTCCTGCCGATGTCGCTTTCTCCGGCCTCTGTTCGCAATGTCATGAGCGACCTGGAAGAGCTTGGGCTTATCTATTCGCCGCATATCAGCGCCGGCCGCCTGCCGACCCAGACTGGGCTGCGTTTCTTCGTTGATGCCTTCATGCAGGTCGGCAGCCTTTCGGAAGACGACCGCGCCAGCATCGACCGGCAGATACGGCCAGCCAACCGCGACCAGCCGCTCGAAAGCCTGATGGCCGAA
>Ga0065721_10049384_pt1 | contig 35591 bp, 32 predicted proteins | sample Mesricmetagenome_FD_59108 | JGI IMG/M metagenome (GOLD analysis project Ga0065721, IMG submission 59108) | Mesophilic microbial community from rice straw/compost enrichment Sample: eDNA_1 v2 (version 2) | ecosystem: Engineered > Solid waste > Grass > Composting > Bioreactor | place: USA: Davis... | reverse complement strand
GTGTGGTAGACTTCACCTAAAAGGTGCTCCTCTCTTTGGGTGATGTTGTATTCGACAAACACCATTCTACCAAGGATTCGGAGCCCTTTTCACGTTTTCAAAGAGTCGTACTTTCGAAATTCAGGTTCAAATGTCGTTCATATAAGCTAAGCAGCTTCAGCGAGGTTTTTACACACAATTCTGGACTTGACCCCATAAGGTTTGAAATATTCTAAGTCCGCCCGAATAATTGCGCTATATTTGGTCAAATTAGCCAAAGGAATCAGTACGCCTTTTATTCCGGGAGGAATTGCAGTGTTATTGGCCATCGTTTTGATTTCTATCGTGGTGCTTCTGTTATTGATAACGGTCGTGAAGCTGAATCCGTTCGTTGCGTTGATCATAACGGCCATCGGCGCCGGTCTTGCCGCCGGCATGCCGTTTCTGGCGACGGGCGACCAGCCCGGCGTCATCGACTCGATCAAGACGGGAATGGGAAATACGTTGGGGTTTCTGGCCACCGTCCTGGCCCTCGGGACGATGCTCGGCAAAATGATGGCCGAATCCGGAGGGGCCGAGCGCATTGCCCGTACGTTAATCCGTTTGTTCGGCGAGCGGAACGTCCATTGGGCGATGATGTTTGTCGCTTTTATCGTCGGCATCCCCGTATTTTTTCAGGTCGGATTCGTTCTGCTCATTCCGCTGGTGTTCACCATTGCCCGGTCAACCGGCGTATCGCTGATCAAGATCGGCGTGCCGCTCGTTGCCGGACTTTCGGTCGTGCATGGACTGGTGCCGCCGCATCCGGCCGCGATGGCGGCGGTCGGCATATTTGAGGCGGATGTAGGCACGACGATCTTGTATGCGCTGATCGTCGGACTTCCGACCGCCATTGCGGCCGGTCCGTTGTACGGCAACTGGATCGGAAAGCGCATTGTGAAGCAAGTGCCCAAGGAGATGGGGGAGCAGCTGACGGAAAACAAAAGCGTCAAAGAGCTCCCTGGTTTTTTCAATACGGTGTTTACGATTCTCGTGCCCGTCTTGCTGATGCTGGTCGCCACGTTGGCCGATTTGTTCGTAACGGATACGGAAAGTCTCTTGTACCGCATCTGCAAATTTATCGGCGACCCGATCGTGGCGCTGCTCATCGCGACCGTCTATTCCTTCTTCAGCCTCGGCTACTTGCGCGGCCTCAGCCGCGAAAAGGTGTTGAAGTTTTCGAACGATTGTCTTGCGCCCACCGCCACCATTCTGCTTGTCATCGGCGCGGGCGGAGCGTTCAACCGGGTGCTGCTGGACTCGGGAATCGGCGATTATATCGCGGAACTGGCAACGGCCTCCCACATCTCCCCGATTCTGCTCGGCTGGGGAATCGCGGCGATGATCCGCGTCGCCACCGGGTCGGCCACCGTTTCCATGATGACGGCTGCCGGCATTGCGGCGCCGATTGCGGCGGTCACGCCGGGAACAAGCGCAGAGCTGCTGGTGCTGGCTACCGGAGCCGGCTCGTTAATTCTGTCGCATGTCAACGATTCGGGCTTCTGGCTGATCAAGGAGTATTTTGGCATGAGCGTCAAGGAGACGCTGTTGACGTGGACGGCGCTGGAAACCATTGTTGCGGTTGTGGCGCTTGTTCTAATTATGCTTCTGAACATTTTCATTTAATGTTGCTGATAGACGGAACGATGTCCGGAAGTGAATTGACCAAGGGGAACGGCTGGAGAAAGCGAGGTGCGCGATGAGCAAGGATTACGCAATCGGCGTAGATATTGGCACGACGAGCACAAAGGCTGTCTTGTTTGACGTCGCAGGCAGCCCCGTCGCCGTTCATAACATCGAATATCCGCTGTTCTCGCCAAAGCCGTCCATCGCCGAGCAGGATCCGGATGAAATTTTTCGGGCGGTGGTCGGGACGATCCGCGAGGTCGTGCGTCGCGGTGCGGCGGCAGCTTCCCGCATTCGGTGCGTAAGCTTCAGCTCCGCCATGCACAGCGTCATTGCGGTCGATGCGCAGGGCATTCCTTTGACGCGCTGCATCACCTGGGCGGATAACCGCAGCGCTCCGTGGACGGAGCGGATCCGAACCGAGATGAACGGACACCAAATTTATCTCCGGACCGGAACGCCGCTTCATCCGATGGCTCCGCTCTCCAAGCTGCTATGGCTCAAGCATGCGATGCCGGAGCTGTTCGCCCGCGCGCATAAATTCGTTTCGATCAAGGAATATGTGTTCCATAAGCTGTTCAAGCGGTATGTCGTCGATTACTCCATCGCATCGGCAACGGGGATGTTTGCGCTGTCCCGGCTGGCATGGGACGAAGAAGCGCTGGCCGTCGCAGGCGTTACGGCCGACCGATTGTCCGAGCCGGTTCCGACGACATATCGGTTGACGGGAATCGACGCGCATTGGGCGGCGGAGATGAACGTGCCCGCCGATGTGCCGTTTGTCGTCGGGGCCAGCGATGGTGTATTGTCCAACCTGGGCGTGAATGCGATCGATCCCGGCACGGTCGCCTTGACGATCGGCACGAGCGGCGCCATTCGCACCGTAATCGACCGGCCGGTAACCGATCCGAAAGGAAGAATTTTTTGCTATGCGTTGACCGAAGACATGTGGGTGATCGGCGGGCCGGTGAACAACGGCGGCATGATTTTCCGATGGCTGCGGAACGAATTGTGTTCGCCGGAAGCGGAGACGGCTTTGCTCCTTGGCCGAGACCCGTACGACGTGCTGACGGAAGCGGCTTCGCTCGTCAAGCCCGGCGCGGAAGGACTGCTCTTCCATCCGTACTTGTCGGGCGAACGCGCGCCGTTGTGGAACGCCAACGCAAGAGGGTCGTTTTTCGGTCTCGGGCTGCATCATAAGAAGCAGCATATGATTCGCGCCGTGCTCGAAGGCGTCATCTTTAACTTATTTACGGTGTACATGGCGCTTGCAGAATTGATCGGGCGGCCGTCCAAAATTCAGGCGACAGGCGGCTTTGCGCGGTCGGAGCTGTGGCGCCAGATGGTAGCCGACATCTTCGATCAGGAAGTGCTGGTGCCGGAAAGCGTGGAGAGCTCTTGTCTCGGGGCGGCGGTTCTCGGACTGTACAGCATAGGAGACGTCCCGTCGCTTCATGTGGTCTCGGAAATGACGGGCACGTCGCACCGCTACGCGCCGAACCCGCAGAACGTCAAAATTTATCAGGAGCTGACCCGAATTTTTGTAAGAGTGTCGAGGCTGCTGAGCGAAGAGTATGAGCATATTGCGGCTTTTCAAAAGAAATGGATGTAAAAAGTTAGGGCTTATCGAACGAAGAGGGGCGGGTTGTAACGGTCATCAGGGAGTTTTAGAAGCTTACAGCAGGGCAATGCCGCTTCTAATAGACACCGGAGAACCTTGGAAGCAATCGTAATACTTCCGCCCTGTTCGGATGGCACGCTGGAAATGCCCGAATATAAGGCGGCAGCCAAACCTCCATTGCAGGACAATGGAAACTTGATCGCGATCGGACTGGGGAGCAAGGCGGAGCTCAACGTTATGATCCGCCAGCTGATAGAAGCGAACGCCTCGATCTCTGATGCCGATAAGGAAGATATCGATATCGTCATTCAACAGGCGGGCAACGACGAGCTGGAGGAGCTTCTTCCATCCGAAATCCCATTCAAGGAAAATGCCGCGTTCGTGACCGGTTCCTTGCTGAAGCATAACAAGGCGAACGTGACGCTGATCGGCCGGTACATTCGCACCGCGACCGACGTGCTCCGTCTGGCCGTTGCCTGGTCGGACGGCGACGTCAGTCTCGCCGCCGCCGCGCGGTTCCGCAAATTCAGGCGGCCCGAAAGACGGCTGCTGCTTGAACTGCTGGAGCGTTGCCCCGCCATCGCGGAAGACATGCTGCGTTACAAACCGCGCTGGATTCGGCTGGGTGAAATTTTGCATCCGGCGGAATACAAGCATCGGTTCGACCGGTGCAAGGAAGCATTCGATATTGTGCGAAATAAGAAGCCATGCACGACCTTTAACGGCAGCGTGGAGCTTGCGTTCCAATATCGGAATGTATGGACGCTCCTTGACCTGCTGATGCAGCGGCCGGGCGAATTCGCGAGAAGGCTGGACCGGCTGCTGCGCATCGCCGAACATCAAGAATACGTAACGCTGGCGTTCGGCGAAGTCGCGAGCCGGGTATCGACGCCCGTATTGCTGCAGGTTCGGTCTCATTTTGCGCAGCGTCATGTGCGACAGGATCTGCGTCTGCCGATTGCAGGGAAGTGGTGCAAATATGCGAGCAGGCGCTGATCCAACGCTTCGCGGCGCTGCCGCCGCTCGGGAAAACGTATATCGATGCCGGCCTGAAGCGGTATAACGTCCCGTTCTCTCAACGTTCAGCCAGCAAAGCTTTGCGCACGATCGTGCGGGGGAGCCGGCTGCCGATGCCGGAAGGGGATACGATTCGCTTCTTCGCCTGGTGGAAAGAGGGGCTCGTCCATAACAAACCAACGGGCCGCGTAGACATCGATTTGTCCGCGGTCATGTATGATCGGAACTGGCAGTATGTGGAGCATATTTCGTATACGAACCTGCGGTCGTCGAAGTACCGGGCCGCCCATAGCGGCGATATCGTAACGGCGCCCCGCGGCGCATGCGAATTTATCGACCTTCATATCCCTTCCATTGTGGATTACGGCGGACGGTACGTGGTCGCATCGCTGCATTCGTATACGCAGCAGCCATATTGCGACTTGCCGGAATGTTTTACAGGCTGGATGATGCGCAAGAAGCCGGCCTCCGGCGAAATTTTCGAGCCTTCGACGGTGGCGAACAAAATCGACGTCGCGGCCGATATGCAAATCGCGATACCCGTCATTCTGGATTTGGTGGAACGGACGGTCATCTGGACCGATCTGTCGCTGGCCAAGCATCCCGATTACTGCAACAATGTTGAGGGAAACCGGAAAGGGATGGCCCTGATAGGGAAGGCGATGACGGCCTTGCGAAAGCCGCATCTGTACGATTTGTTTATGCTCCATGCGAAGGCGAGAGGGGAACTGGTCGAACGGGCGGAACAGGCCGATTCGGTATTTGCGGAGGATAAAGGCGTCACGCCATTCGAAATCGAGCGGATTATGGCTGAGTATCTCGTCTGAGTTTAAATGGATCGGCTCAGGTATAAGGTTTAAGGTATAAGGCACTCGCATTGCGCTGCAAGTGCTTTTTTATTTGTAGCTCGCGGTGTGGCCGTTAGCTTCTAACGGTCATCGGCGATCCTTAGAAGCTGAATATTGACGATTCAAGCTTTTAAGGGACACCAGAGATCCTTAGAAGCAACCTCGAAACGAAAAAATGCTGAATTCCCTCGCTAAGAGTATCTCATGACCGTTGTAATTCCAAAACTGCTCAAACTGGCCGCTAAGCGCTGCTTATGACCATTAGAAATTGTGCCGGTTCACGCAGGAAGAAATCGCCTTGCTGGAAAAGCTGTATGTGCCGCATCCGGTTGCGGGCCGCAGTAACTGAAGATTGAGGTCGACGGCGTAAGGAAACTGAAGCCGGATCGACGCTCTTATAAACCTGCATCACCGGCTCGGCTGTCCGAAAATGCTCCAGCAGCTTGCAGCGAAACCGTTGCGGCGGAACGTTCAGCGCCCGGTCCCGATGCCGAATGAGGCCATGCACGAGCGTAGAAGGTTTCGGCATCGGCAATCGCACCTTTATAATGGATTCGGGCGGACCGGAAAACCGGTCAAAGGTATAGCGGACAGAGCGGCATTCTTATAAAGCGGAAGTTTGACATACCCTGCAGGGGTACTATATAGTAAAGGGTGCGAGGTGATAAGCTGTGGCGAACCATGAGGAAATGGACAGGAACGAAACCGGCGAGGCTTGCTGCTCTGCGGACAGCGAACGAAAGAGCCATCATTCGGATCAGATGAAGCGCAACCTGATATCCCGCCTCAACCGGGTGGAAGGCCAGATCCGCGGCGTCAAGGGCATGATCGAGCGGGATACGTATTGCGACGATGTGCTCAATCAGATCGCGGCGATCCAGTCGGCTTTGAACAGCGTAGGGAAATTGCTGCTTGAAGGACATATGAGAAGCTGCGTCGTGGAGCGCATTCAGTCCGGAGAGCACGAAGTCATCGACGAATTGCTGGTAACGGTGAATAAATTAATGAAATAACGGTCAGTCGGCGATTGCTTATAAGGCCATCCCGTGGTTCCCGCGAACCATGGGATGGCCTTTAGCTATTTAAGGGATTAATCGAGCAGTTTTGCGTAAACGTTTTTACATCTTGTCACGCAACTGGTTGCAGTTAAAAATAGGGCCGATTTATCGTTTTAAACGGAGAAAGCGGGTCATGAAATTTTGCTGCAGGGACGAAATGATTAGAGTGAACTTACAGTTTAATCCAGTATTATGTAATGTAACATGACATAAATATCATGAAATATCGATCATTTTTCTATAAACCGAGTATATAACTAACATATTAATGTCACATATCGACGATGTAAACGTTTTACTTTTGTTTTTTTGCAAAAAACCTATTGTAATCTTCATGGCGATGTACTAGAATGAAGTTAGAAATTGCGAAAACGGTTTTTCAAACCGGCCTGATGAACGAATGCATACGATTTATAATGAGACGATAGTTTTTGCGTAAACGTTATGACAAATAGTGCTGGCGGGAATGGAGGCGGCTATGGCGGGCAAGGAAATTACGATTAAAGACGTGGCGAAGCGGGCGAACGTATCTGTAGCGACCGTATCCCGGGTGATGAACGGGCGGGACCGCGTAAGCGACGCCACTCGCAAGAAAATATTGAAAATTATCGACGAGCTGAATTTTGTGCCCAATACGATGGCGGCGTCCATGGTGAACAAGAAGACGAATATGCTGTCGGTCGTCGTCCCGGAAATACAAAATCCCTTTTACACCGCGGTGATTGGCGGCACGGTGGAGGTAGCCAAGAAGGAAGGGTTTTTCACTCTCGTCGTCTCCACGAACGGCGATGAGGCGGAGGAAGAGGAATTTTTGGAAAGCTTCCTCGGGAAAAACGTGGACGGCATCATTTTGATCGGGACGCACAAGGAAGCGGAATTTTATCGGAGCATCCGCAAGCCTACCATTCTGGTGGACCGCTATATTAACGATTGCGGCCATGACGGCGTCCTGATCGACAACTTTCGAGGGGCTTACGAAGCGGTCAAGCATTTCACGGAATACGGCCATGAACGAATTGCCATCATCGACGGGGAACATGATTTCAACGACGGGAAGGATCGCTACTGGGGATATCGGCAAGCGATGCACGAAAGCGGCCTGACGCCCGACCCGAAATATCATAAGCAGGGAGGCTGGGCCGAAGAGGACGGCTACCGGTTTACGATAGAGCTGTTGAAGTCGGAGGAGCCGCCGACGGCGATATTCGCAGCCAACAATGTCATTTGCACGGGCGCGATTAAGGCGATTCGCGATATGAATCTTCGCATCGGCGAGGACGTTTCGCTGATCGGCTTCGACGAGAACGAGCTTGCCCGGTTTGTGCGGCCTCAGGTGACGGTAGTCGGCAGGCCGACGAGCGAAATGGGGCTTCAAGCGGCGGAGATGCTCATTCAGAAAATCAGGGGAGCGCCCGCGGAGCAGACCAAGCTGAAAAAAGTAGTGCTGGACGTAGAATTGATCAAACGCGGTTCCGTCAAAAATTTGAATCGGTGAACGGGGGAGAACGATGGCGAGCATTTTGGTGGTGGGCAGCATGAACATGGACATTGTCACGCAGGTAGAGCGTCATCCCGTTCCAGGCGAGACGATTCAAGGAAAAGGAAGCCGTTTCCATATCGGAGGCAAAGGGGCGAATCAGGCGGTGGCCGCCGCTCGTTCCGGCGCGTCGGTCGCGATGGCGGGAGGCCTCGGTTCGGATGCCTTTGGCCTAAATATCCGCAAGAAGTTGGCGGAGGATCGGATCGATTTGGCCTTCGTGAAGGAAAAGCCGGCCATGACGGGGATCGCGCTTATTACGATCGACCGGAGCGGCGAGAACAACATTATTTTATCCGCCGGCGCCAATGAAGAGTACGGCGAAGACGATGCGGATGCGCTGGAGCTTTCCGGTTACGATTTGATCCTGCTGCAAAACGAGATTTCCCCCGCGGCCACTCGAAAGGTGCTGGACAAGGCTGCCGAGGCGAAGGTGCCTGTATGCCTAAACCCGGCTCCGATCGACGGGTTCGACCGCTCCGGGCTGCGCAAGGCCGCGTTTTTGATCTTGAACGAGGTCGAGGCGGAAGTGCTGAGCGGCGTCGCAATCGGCGGGCTCGGAGGGGCCCGCAGGGCGGGCGGACGGTTGCTGGAAGAGGGGATTCCCCGTCTCATCATGACCTTGGGAAGCGCGGGGGCGATTTATATGGACCAAGTCGGCGTTCAAGTCGAAATGCCCGCCTTTGCCGTCGAGGCCGTCGACACGACGGCGGCGGGGGATACCTTCATCGGGGCGTTCGCCGCGAAATTCGCGGCAGGAACGGAGCTTAAGGAAAGCTTGCGCTATGCCGCGGCCGCGGCGGCGCTTGCCGTCTCTGCCGCCGGAGCTCAAAGCTCGATACCGCATGAGCCGCAGGTCAAGGCGTTTCTGGAGAGGGCGGCTCCGTAAAATATCGCTTGGGCGAAAGGGAATAGAAGGCAGCGGAAATTCTTTCGGCGAAAGGCATTTCCGCACCCCTGGACTTTGACGTATTAACGCTTAGTCTTGTTAAAGTATGCCTGGAAGTAAGCTCTGAACGACACGATGAAGAGGAGGTCCTACGTATGAGTCAGCCGGTATTGACCATGGAAGGCATCAGCAAGGAGTTCCCGGGAGTTAAAGCGTTGTCCGGCGTAAACTTCGAGCTGTTTCCGGGCGAAGTGCATGCGCTCATGGGAGAAAACGGAGCGGGCAAATCTACATTGATGAAGATTTTATCCGGCGTATATGCGCCGACGCAAGGGACGATCAGGCTGAAGGGCAAGGAAACGTCCTTCCGCAGCCCGTTGGATGCCCAGCGCCAAGGGGTGTCGATCATCCACCAGGAGTTCAATCTATTTACCAACTTGTCCGCGGCGGAAAATATATTTATCGACCGCCCGGAAATGGTCGGCCGGTTCGGGCGCATCCAATGGTCCAAGCTGTACAACGAGGCGCAGCGGCTGGTCGATTCGATCGGCGGGGGCGAGATCGACGTCCGCAGGGAGGTGCGGCATCTCGGGGTCCACAGCCAGCAAGTTGTCGAGATCGCCAAGGCGTTGTCCTTTCAGGCGGATGTGCTCATCATGGACGAGCCGTCGGCGGCCCTGCCGGAAAATGAAGTAAAGAAGATGTTCGACGTGGTGAATCGGCTCCGCGCGCAAGGCGTTGCCATCGTGTATGTCTCCCACCGGATGAAGGAAATTTTCGAGATTGCCGACAAGGTAACGGTGCTTCGGGACGGCGTCAAGATCGACACGCGAAGCATCGAGGACGTTACCGAGCAAAGCCTTATTCAAATGATGGTCGGCAAGGAAGTTCATCGGCTGTACCCGGTGCGGGATCAGGAGCCGGGCGAAGAGACGGTGCTGAAGGTCGACCGGTTGTCGCTTGATTCCGCCCACGCCGTCTCCTTTGAACTGCGCAAGGGAGAAATCTTAGGTTTGTTCGGCGTTCCGGGTTCCGGATCTCATACGGTGGCCGAGCGGCTGTTCGGACTGAAGCGGGGAACGGGCGACATATTGATTAACGGCAAGGCTGCGCGCATCAACAGCCCCGGCGACGCCAAAGCCAGGAAGATCGCTTACGTTCCGCCGGACCGTCACCGCCAGGGCATTATTAAACCGATGTCGATTCGGCAAAATTTGTCGCTTCCGATGCTGCCCCAGCTTTCAAAGGGGCTGGTGCTGGACCGGGGGCGCATTCGGCGGATGAGCGAGGAGTATATGGAGAAGCTTCGCATTAAAGCGCCCAGCGACGAGCAAAGCGTCGACTTTCTGAGCGGCGGCAACCAGCAAAAGGTCGTCATTGGCAAATGGCTGGCGTCCAAGCCGGAAATCCTCATTCTGGAAGAGCCGACCCGAGGAGTCGATGTCGGCGCCAAAGCGGAAATCTACAACATCATTCACCGGCTGGCCCGGGAGGGGCTGAGCATCCTGCTCATTTCTTCTGAAATGCCGGAAGTTATCGGATTAAGCGACCGCATCCTGGTATTGTACAAGGGCGAGATCGTGCATGAGTTTGCGCATGGAGAAGCGGATCAGGAGCAGCTGCTGCAGCGGGCTTCGCATCCGCGCTTGGAGGGAGGCATCTTATGAAGCGCCTGTTGAACGTACATGAAGCGCCGATCATTATTTTTACGATAGCGGTCTTTCTGCTGTTTTCCGTCATTTCGCCTGACTTTTTTCAACTCGATAATATCAAGCTTATTCTGGACCAGAACATCTCCATGTTTATCGTGGCGATCGGGATGACCATGGTTATTCTGCTGGGAGGCATGGATTTGTCCGTCGGCTCCGTTCTGGCCGTGACGGCCACCTCCGTCGGACTGTTTCTCGGCCAGGGCATTCACCCTTGGATTGCGGCTCTGATGGGAATAGGCATCGGAGTGCTGTGCGGCATGGTCAACGGCTATTTTATTGCGGTGAGGAAAATTCCTGACATTATCGTTACGCTGGCCACCATGTATATTTTCAGAGGCATTGCGGTCGGCATCAGCGGAGGAACGTGGATGACCAACTTTCCGGAAGGCTTTCGCTTCTTCGGGCAAGGCCAGTTGCTGGGGATTTCGTTTCCGCTGCTTATCGCCGTCGTTCTGATCGCGGTTTTTGTCTACTTGCTGAAATTTACCCGATCGGGCAGAAAAATATACGCCATCGGCGGGAACGGCTCCGCGGCCAAGCTGGCGGGCATCAGCGCAGCGAAATCCAAGTTTATGGTGTATGTGCTCACCGGATTGCTTGTCGGGATCGCCTCGGTTATTTTCGCCTCCAAGGTAGGCAGCGTACAAGCCTCGACGGCGGGCAACAGCTTGTCGTTTGAAGTGATGGCGGCCGTGCTGATCGGAGGGGGAAGCATATTCGGCGGCGTAGGGACGGTAGCCGGAACGATGCTCGGCGTACTCTTTATGGGCATTATTAAAAACGGGCTGATTATATCCAAAGTGTCCCCGTTCTGGGTAGATGCCACCACCGGTTTTCTGATTATTCTGGCAATTGTCATCAATACGCTGCAGCGCATCCGGCAAAACAAAGGCAAGGAGGGTGATCTGATATGAGCGCCTGGTTAAGCGGATTTTCGTTGAAATCGAACAAATTGCTGGTTCAGCTGGTGCTGCTGTTGTTCATTCTTGTTCTGTTCAGCATTTTGTCGCCTTATTTCCTGTCCGTCGCCAACTTTATGAACGTGCTGAACCAGATGGTCGAGGTAGGGCTGATTGCCATACCGATGACCATGATCATCATCTCCGGCGCCATGGATCTGTCGGTCGGCTCGATACTCGCGTTCTCCGCCGTCAGCATGGGGGTGGCTTACCAGCAGGGCGTCAATATTTGGGTCAGCGTCGGGATCGGACTTCTGGCGGGCCTGCTGTGCGGGGCGGTGAACGGCTATCTGATCGCGAGGCACCGCATGCAGGCGATCGTCGTGACGATCGGAATGCTGGTTATGCTGCGGGGGCTGGTGTACGTCATCAACGAGGGCAGGCCGATCAGCGGCTTCCCGGACGCCTTTTATTTCTTGGGCCAGCAGTATATCGGAGGCATTCCGTTCAACGCGATCTTTCTTGTGGCGATGTTTCTGTTGGCCAGCTTCGTCATGAAAAAGACGCGGTTCAGCACCTATGTATACGGAATTGGCAACAACGAAGAGGTCGTGCGTTATTCGGGCATTTCGGTCGTTCGCGTCCGATTTATCCTATTTATGCTCAGCGGACTGTTTTCGGCTATCGCGGGTGTATTCCTGGTGTCGCGTCTCGCAAGCGCGGAGGCGACATCGGGTACCAATATAGAGCTGGATGTCATTACAGCTACTTTAATAGGAGGCACGCACATTTTTGGAGGGAGGGGGAGTCTGGCCGGCACGTTCGTCGGCTTGCTGATCATCGTGTTTTTGCGCAACGGCTTAAATCTGCTGGGCGTATCGGTGCTTTACCAGGCAGTTATTCTTGGCGCGCTGCTTCTGCTCGCGGCAGGGAACAAAAAATTCAATGGAGAGTGAAGATCGATGAAAAAAGTGGCGTTGACGTTAATGACGGGTGTATTGGCTTTGGGCTTGGCGGCTTGCGGGGCGAACGGCAGTCAGCCGAATGTCGGAGGGGACGCGAATCAAGGCTCCTCGACGGATGCCCGGACATACTTTATGAATCCGAAGTCCATCGGTCCCGCCTACTGGGCGGCGGCCGAGAAGGGAGCGAAGAGGGCGGCGGACGATTTGAACGTGGAGGTGCTGTTCAACGCTCCGACCGAGGCGGATTCCTCCAAGCAAATCAACATGATTCAGGATATGCTGACGCGCAAGGTGGACGGCATCGGCGTATCGCCCAACGACGCGAAGGCGGTCGGACCCGTATTCAAGAAGGCGGCGGGCCAGGACGTCAAGATCGTCACCTGGGACAGCGACGCCCCGGAAACGGATCGTCAGTATTATGTAGCTCCCGCAACGGACCAGGAGGTCGGCGAGCTGCTGGCCAGAACGATTGGAGAAGAAATCGGCGGATCGGGGAAGGTGGCGTTTATGGTGGCCGGACTGGGCTCCCAGAACCAGATCGCCAAGTCCGATGCGGCTAAAGCTTATTTTGCGGCGAATTATCCCGATATTGAGGTCGTGACGACGGTTGCCAGCGACGACGATCAGCAGAAGGCGTATGCCAATGCGCAAAATCTGATCAAAACGTATCCGGAATTGAGAGGCATTATCGGATTTGCGGGCGGCGAGCCGCCGGCGGCGGCGGAAGTCGTGGAGCAAGCCGTAAAGGCGGGCACCCTGGAGAAAAATCAGATTGCGATTACGGGTATCGCCGTTCCGAGCGTCGTCAAAAACTACATCAAAAACGGCACGATCAAGACGGACATTATTTGGGATCCGGGCAAGCTGGCGTACGCAACCGTTTATATTTTGGATCAACTGGCGCAAGGCAAGGAGATAACGGACGGCATGGAAATCCCGACCGTCGGGGCGGTCAAGGTGGACGGGCAGAACGTCTTTATCGGAACGCTTGAAGTGACCGCCGACAATGTGGACAGCTTTGATTTCTAAATAATGGGACGATCGGAACAGGAGGCAGCATGAATGGAACGCAAGGTGCTAATCGAAGATTTGACGGAGCAGGCTTTTGCGCCCTATGGGAAAGTTGTGGATTTGCCGGCGGCCGGTCCTTCGAAAACCGGAGAAGGGTGGGACTGCTGGAGCTATATTCAAATGCTGGACGTGTCGGAGCCGATCGGATTCGGGCTGGTCGTTACGAGACGGCGCGAGTTTACCGTAACCGCCATGGAGCGGCATGTCAGCCGGGAGGAGCTGCTCCTGACCTTTGACCGGGAAATCGTGCAGCCCGTGGCGGCGTGCCTCGACATCGACGATCCGGACGAGCGGCCCGATCCGTCGACCGTCAAGTGCTTCCGGATCAAGCCCGGACAAGCGATCGTCATTCATCGGGGGGTCTGGCACAGCCCGGCCTACCCGGCTTCGGACGACGCCCGCTACCTGTTCGGCATTGAAAAGAAAAAAGACAAGTTTGGCGATGAAATGATTAATCCGTGGGTCGACTTCGCCGGCGGAGTTACCGTTCGATTCGAATAACAGGGCAGGCGCTACTTCTGCCGAAAAGGAGCAAGAGCGATGAACCGAGAACAGCAAGTGATGGAGTGGATCGACAGCCATCAAGACGACATTATACGCTTTTTGCAGCAGCTTATCCAAATTCCGAGCGTCAACCCGTGGTTTTTCGACGAGCCCGCTCCTTCCAAAGAAAAGGAGCTCCAAGAGCTTATCGCCCGCAAGCTTGCAGGCTTGGGGGCGGAGGTCGATATGTGGGAGCCGGTTGCCGACGAGCTGAAGCAGTATGAAGGGATGGCCGGCTATTATCCGGGAAGAGACTTCGCCGGCCGTCCGAATCTGGCGGCTACTTTCGGCAAAGGAACCGGTGGCAAATCCTTGTTATTGTTCGGTCATATCGACGTGGTCATGGCAGGCTCCAAGTGGACGGTCGATCCGTTCGAGGGCAAGATCGTCGACGGGAAGATGTTCGGCCGTGGAACCGTCGATATGAAGGGCGGCGTCGCCGCAATGATTATGGCCGTCGAAGCGGTCATTCGCAGCGGCTTCAAGTTGAAGGGTCCCGTTATTGTCGGGACGGTAGTGGACGAGGAGGCCGGCGGCATGGGGGCGCTCGATTTCATCCATCAAGGCTATCGGGCCGACGGATGCATCTTGACCGAACCGACCTCGCTGACGATCGCTCCGCTGTGCAGGGGCATTTTGTGGGGAAGAATCAAAGTTCAAGGCCGCAGCGGCCATATCGAAATGCCGCAAGCGGACTGGCGGGAAGGCGGCGCGGTAGACGCCATCAAGAAAGCCCGATACCTGCTGGATCAGCTGGACCGTTTAAACGAGAAATGGGCAGTCGCCAAGACGCATCCGTACCTGTCGATTCCGTGCCAGGTGCATGTGGCGCAGCTCAACGCCGGAGAATACCCGACTTCCTTCGCCAACGAAGCGGAGATCGTCTTCAATGCCCAATATTTGCCGTCGGAGCGGGACGAGAAGCTGGTCGGCGGCCATGTGAAGAAGGAGCTGACGGACTTTATCCGCCAGGCGGCGGAAGCGGATCCGTGGCTGCGCGAGCATATGCCGGAAATTGTATGGATGGTCGATGCCGATTGCGCGGAAACCGACGTTGCCCATCCTTTCGTTCAGACGTGCGTACAATCGCTGAAGGCGGTCGGAGAGGAAGGCAAGATCGAAGGCTTGGGCTTCCATACCGACATGGGCTGGCCCGTCAACGTCGGCATTCCGACCGTCAATTTTGGCCCCGGCGATCCGAGCCTGGCCCATCACAGCGACGAATTTACGCCGGTGGACGAAGTCATTCAGGCGGTCAAGATGATCGCCAAAACGATCGTGGACTGGTGCGGGATCGAGGAAGAGCAAGGCATTAAAATCGAAGAAGCGGAGGCGTCACATCGATGAAAATATTGTTTGTTGGGGAATCCTGGGTGATTCATATGATTCATACAAAGGGCTACGACAGCTTTACTTCGACCAAATATGAGGAAGGAGCGACGTATTTGCTGTCCTGCTTGCGCGAGCGGGGCATCGACGTCGATTATATGCCGGCGCACGAGGTGCAGGTGCGCTTTCCGCAATCGCTGGACGAGTTGAAGGCCTACGATGCGATCGTGCTCAGCGATGTCGGCGCGAATACGTTCCTGCTGCAAAATCCGACCTTTTACCAAATGCAAATCATTCCGAACGCCCTTGAGCTGATCAAGCAGTTTGTCGCCGAAGGCGGCGGCCTCCTGATGGTCGGCGGTTACTTGACCTTCATGGGCATCGAAGGGAAAGCGAACTACAAAAACACGGTGCTGGCGGACGTTCTGCCCGTAGTTATGGCGGATGGCGACGATCGCGTCGAAATGCCGGGCGGCTTCTCGCCGGCCGTCTCCAAGCCGCATCCGCTGATCGACGAATTGGGCGCATGGCCAAGACTGCTCGGCTATAACAAGCTGTCGGCCAAGCCCGGTGCCGAGGAGCTGCTGAGCCACGGCGGCGATGCGATTTTGACGGTAGGCGCATACGGAAAAGGGAAGACGGCGGCCTTCGCCAGCGACTGCTCGCCGCACTGGGGATCGCTCGAGTTCATGAATTGGGAACATTACCCGGCGTTCTGGACGAATCTGGTCACCTATTTAAAATCATAGTCACGTTCACCGTTGCGTCTGCCGGCTCAGTAGCCGGCAGGCGTTTTTTGCGTTGCGCGCAAGTTCATCAACCGACATATTTCTGCAAAACTTCTTCGACAGCTAGTTCAATAGAATAGAAGTATATGGTACTATGGTTTGGTGTTTGATTCTGGGACTCCAGAACGATATTGGAACAACTATCGATCTTTAGGGGGATGGGAGAAATGAGAAAAACGATTCAAACATGGATGATCGCGATGCTGGTCGTCCTTGTCGCTGCGGCTTGCGGCGCTCCGGCCAAGGACGGTGCGAACGGTTCAAATGCCGGATCGGCCAAGCAAGAGGGCGGCCAATCGGACAGCGGAAACGATGACAAGGAGGAACCAAGCGCCGCCGAGGAGCCGACGCCGGCCCCGACTCCGGAATACCCCAGCTCTTTTGACATTGGAGACGTTCTGGTCTTTCCGAACCAATATGAAATCCGGATGGTTTCGCAGCAGACGGCCACGAAGGTCGTTCCGCCCAATCCGGACGATTACTATACGTATTATGAAGTGAAGGAAACGGATAAAATTTATGTGCACACGGTGTTTAACGTCAAAAATTTGTCGGGCGATTCCGTTGCCGCGGACGAAGTTATGGATGTAAAAGTGGTGTATGACGGCAAATACGAATACAGCGCATTTTCGACGATCGAAGAGAGGGGCGGCGGAGACTTTACGTATACCAACATTACGGGCATTGCTCCGCTGACCGAGGGCGTCCTGCATTTTTTGGCGGAGGTGCCATTGGAAGTGAAGGACAGCGGAAAGCCGGTAGAAGTGATCGTGTCGGCTAACGGTCTGGAAATAACGGGGACCGGAAACGAATCGGAAGGTCAGCGTCTCGTCATGGGCGAAGAGATCGAGCTGCAGGCAAAGACAGCTTGGAAGCAGTATGCACCGCTCGCGGCCGGCGAACCCGTAACCGAAGAAGACTACGCGGAGCTGACCGTCCTGGACGCGGAATTTGCGACGAAGGTCGTTCCCCCTAAAGCCAGCGGCTATTATTCTTATTATGAAGTGAAGGAACCGGCCCATACTTATGCCCATGTTTCGTTTGCGTTCAAAAACTTGGCGACCGCAGGGAAAGTTGCGGACGAGGCGATCAACGTCAGGCTCGTTTACGACAATAAATATGAATATCGCGGGTTTTCCGCGATTGAAGAAAACAACGGAGCCGATTTTACGTATTCCAACATTACGAATATCGATCCGCTTACGACCGGAAGGCTTCATTATTTGATCGAGGTGCCCGCCGAGGTGGAGACAAGCGGACAGCCAGTCGTACTGGTCGTTCAGATGAACGAAACGAATTATTATTACGAGATGAAGTAAAAATGAAGTTCATTAGGATCGGCAGAAGCCGATCGCAAAAACGGGAGACCGTAAATCCGCGCTTTGCATGTCGAGCCGGGTTTACGGTTTTTTTGTCGGTGCGATCAAGACCTATTGACACTCTGCCAATTCGTGGGTATGATAGCACAAGAATGATAATCGTAATCATTACTACTTAGACGTTGAAGCCATCCTACACCCATTATATCGCCCTCTACGAGCGGGCGCTTGAGGAAGCGTCCCGGACGCTCGCGGGACAGCCGTTGTCGGAAGCCTTCACGGCTCAAAGCTTCGAAGAAGAGTTGAATATGATTTGCCGCGAAATCGAAGCGTCTTCGCATGAAGCGCGCAGCTGAAGCCATCGCGGAACTAGACAGAGGAGGATTTGGACAGTGAGTAAAACATGGTCAACAGGACTCATCGCATTTATCGTTTCTATCGTGGTTTTGGCCGGCTGCAGCAGCGGCGGCAAGGAAGGCACAGGGGGCGCTTCCGATTCGGGGGGAGGAGCCGATCCGGTTCAGGAGCTGGTCTATGCCTCGGCCAAAGACATTAACGACATGAATCCCCATCTGTATCCCGGCTCCATGCCGGCGCAAGGGATCGTATACGAATCGCTGGTCGAAAACACGAAGGACGGCATTCGGCCGCTGCTGGCCGAATCGTGGGACATTTCCGAGGACGGAACGGTCTACACCTTCCATCTGCGCAAAGACGTGACCTTCCACGACGGGGAGCCGTTTAATGCGGAAGCGGTAAAGCTTAACATCGAAGCGGTGCTGCGCAATGCCGAGAAGCATACGTGGATCAAGCTGTCCGCCAAGATCAAGGAAGTGACGGCCGCGGGTGAGCATACGGTGGAGCTGAAGCTGACCGAGCCGTATTATCCGGCGCTCGTCGAGATGTCGATGACCCGTCCGTTTGTCTTTATTTCGCCCAAAGACTTTATCGGCGGGGAGACGAAGGACGGCGTCAGCGGCTATCATGGCACGGGACCTTACAAGCTTGCCGAGCACAAGACGGAGCAGTATGCCGTATTTGAAGCGAACGAGCACTATTGGGGCGGCGCGCCCAAAATCCGAAAAATTACGTCGAAGGTGCTCCCGGCGGGAGAGACGACGTATCTGGCGCTGCAAAAAGGCGAAGTAAACTTTGTCTTCACGGATGACCGGGGCGCGGACAGCATCGATGTGGAAGCAATGAATCAGCTCGCCTCATCGGGCAAATACCAGGTCGTCCGCAGCGAGCCGATGAATACGAAAATGATTGTGGCCAACAGCAGCAGAGCGGACAGTCCCGTCAGCGAGACGGCCGTTCGCGAAGCGATCTGGCACGCGGTCGACCGGGAGACGATCAGCAAGTCCATCTTCAGCGGCACGGAAACGGCGGCCGAAACGCTGTTCTCGTCCAACGTGAACTATGCCGACGTCAAGCTGGAGCATCGGAGCTATGATCTGGACGCGGCTCGGAAGCTGCTGGAGGATGCGGGCTGGAGCCTGGAGAGCGGCGAGGTGCGGACGAAGGCCGGCAGCCCGCTGTCCATGAAGCTGTATTACGACGTCAATTCCTCCTCCCAAAAGACGCAGGCCGAGCTGATTCAGAGCACCGTCAAAAAAATCGGCATGCAGCTGGAGCTGATCGGCGAGGAGTCGTCCTCCATCGCCAACCGGAGATCGACCGGCGACTACGACCTGCTGTTCAACCAGACATGGGGGCTGGCGTACGATCCGCAAAGCACCATCGCCGCATTCGCCTCGGAAACGTCTTATTACCATACGACGAGCGGCATTGCGAGAGCGGAGGAGCTGTACCGCAAGATCGACGAAGTGATGGTGTCCCGAGACGAGGCGTCGCGTCAAGCGCTCTATGCGGATATTTTGACAATCGTGCATGAGGAAGCCGTCTTTATTCCGCTGACGAACGGCAGCGTGACGGTCGTGGCTCCGGCCGGCCTGCAAGGGATCGCCTTCAAGCAAACGCAATTCGAGCTGCCGTTCGAGCGCATGTATTTCGAATAAAAGGGAGGTCGCCATGGGCGGTTATATCGTTAGACGGTCCTTGTTATCCATTCCGCTGCTTCTCGTCATCTCGTTCCTGACGTTTGCGCTGAGCCACCTCTCGCCGCTGGACCCGGCGGAGGCGGTGCTGCAGGCGCAAGGCGTGCCGAGAATTACGGAGGAACTGATCGCGGCGACGAAGGCGGAGCTCGGCATGGACCGGCCGTTCCTGGTCCGTTATGCCGACTGGCTGGTCTCCAGCTTGAAGCTCGACTTCGGCAGCTCGTACGTCACGGGCAAGCCGGTATGGTCGCTGCTGGGGCCGGCGTTTGCCAATACGCTCAAGCTGACGCTCATTTCGGTCGTCGCCATTATCGTGATGTCTATCGCGCTGGGCGTTCTATGCGCGCTTCGGGAAGGGAAATGGACGGACAAATCGGTCAGGGGCGTATCGTTTCTCCTGACCGCCATGCCCTCTTACTGGCTTGCGGCGTTGCTGATCTGGTATTTTTCCGTCAAGCTCGACTGGCTGCCGACGAGCGGCATGGACTCGTACTTGAGCTACGTGCTGCCGGTCATCGTCTTGACGATCAACTACGCGGGCATCTATTTCCGCGTCGTTCGAAGCTCCATGCTCAGCCAGCTTAATGAAGATTATGTGCTGTACGGCCGCGCCTGCGGCTTGCCGGAGCGGAACATTACGATGCGCCTGCTGCGCAACTCGATGCAGGTGGCGGTTTCGGTATTCGGCATGGCCATTCCGATCTTGCTCGGAAGCACGGTCGTCGTCGAAAACGTATTCGCCTGGCCCGGGCTGGGGACGCTGACCGTCAATGCCATTCTGGGCAGGGACTTCCCGATCATTCAGGCGTACGTTCTTATTTTGGCCGCGGCCTTCGTGCTGTTCAATACCGTTTCCGATGTGATCAATGCGGCGCTGAATCCGAAGCTGCGAAAGGAGCTGTAAATGAACATTTTCCGTAATGTATGGAAAGACAAGCTGGCGTTTCTGTCCATGTCGGTCGTCGCCGCCATCGTCATTGTCGGACTGTTCGCTCCCGTATTCGCGCCGCACGATCCGAACGAGGCGAACATGGAGCTGCGCTTCGCTTCCGCTTCGTGGGAATATTGGCTGGGCAACGACCATTTGGGGCGCTGCATCCTGTCCCGTATCATATACGGCATTCGCCCCAGCGTGCTGTGGGTATTCGTCGCGCTTGCCGCGTCGGCCGCGATCGGAGCCGCCGTCGGCTTTCTGGCCGGCTATTTCCGGGGGCGCACGGATGCCGTCCTGATGAGAATTTGCGACGTGATGCTGTCCTTTCCCGGCTACGTCATGTCGCTGGCGGTCGTCGGCATCCTCGGCGCCGGGCTCGACAACATTCTGATCGCGTTCGTCCTGATGAAATGGGCGTGGTTCGCCCGCGTCATTCGTACGTCCGTCATGCAATACGCCGAAGCCGATTACGTCCGGTTTTCCAGAGCGATCGGAACGGGCCACATCGCCATTATGGCCAAGCACGTCGTCCCCGTCTCGCTGCCGGATATCGCGGTTGCGTCCAGCAGCGCGTTCGGCTCGATGATTTTGCAAATTTCGGGCTTCTCGTTTCTCGGTCTGGGCATTCAGGCGCCGCATGCGGAATGGGGCATGATGCTGAACGAGGCGAGAGAGGTCATGTTCTCCCGTCCGGGACTGATGCTGGCGCCGGGACTTGCCATCGTCATCGTCGTCTCGGCCGTCAACTTCCTGTCCGATGCGCTGCAGACGGCCCTCGATCCGAAGCTGATGAAGTCCGGCAAGAAGCGGCAGGAGCAAGCGGCCGCCGCCTCCGCCCGGCTGGAAGGAAGAGAGGTGGCATAAGTGGCTGCGAACGTGCTGGAAGTATCGCATTTGCACATTTGGGACAGCCATACCGGCAGAACGATCGTGCCGGACAGCTCGTTTCAAGTGAAGGAGGGCGGCTGCCTGGCCATTGTGGGGGAAAGCGGGAGCGGGAAATCCGTGACCTGCAGAGCCGTCATGCGTTTGAACAAAAACGGCGTCCGCCACTCCGGGGACGTTCTGTTTAAGGGCGTCAACCTGGGCGAATTGCCCGAAAAGGAAATGAGGAAATGGCGGGGCAAACGGCTGTGCATGATTATGCAAAACGGGATGCGGGCTTTCGATCCTTCCCGCGTCATCGGGGCGCAGTGCAGGGAGACGCTGGCGCAGCATTACGATTGGAGCCGCAGCGACATCGAAGCCGCCGTCATCGGCGCCATGGAGCGTGTCATGCTGAAGGAGCCTGCCTCGATCATGAACAAGCATCCGCATCAGCTGTCGGGAGGCATGCTGCAGCGGGTCATGATTGCGCTGGCCATCGCGCTGGAGCCGGATCTGATCATCGCCGACGAGCCGACGACCGCGCTCGACGCGATTTCGCAATACGAGGTGGTGGAGCAGCTGCTTCGCCTGCGGGAAGATCTGGGCTGCTCGATGATATTCGTCTCGCACGATCTGGGCGTCGTCCGCAAAGTGGCCGACGAGGTGATGGTCATGAAGGATGGGGAAATCGTGGAAAAGGGAACGTCGGAGGCGATTTTCTCCGAAGCCCGGCATCCGTACACGCGGTATCTGGTCGGTTCCAAGCAAGCGCTCAGCCGCCATTTCAACCGGATCATGGGAGGCGAAGCCGTTGCTCATCGTTGACCGCGTAGAGAAATCGTACCGCAAAGGCGGCATGTTCGGGCGGGAATTCCAGAAGGTGCTGCACGGCATCAGCTTCGAATGCGGGCAAGGGGAATGTCTGGGCGTCATCGGCGAAAGCGGAAGCGGCAAGTCGACGCTGGGGCGGCTGCTGCTCGGCATCGAGAAGCCCGATGCCGGCTCCGTCCTGTTCGAAGGGGAGAAGGCCGGGGAGCGAAGGACGAGACGGGGCCGCATCAGCGCCGTTTTTCAGGATTACGCTTCCTCGATCAATCCGTTTTACACGGTGGAGAAGGCGATGAAGGAGCCCTTGAAGCTGCTGGGCATGAGCGGCCGGGACATCGACGTCAAGATCGATGTGCTGCTGCATCAAGTCGGCCTGGACGAATCCTACCGAAGCAAATATCCTCACGAGCTGTCGGGGGGAGAAGCCCAGCGGGTGTGCATCGCCCGAGCCGTGTCGACCGAACCGAAGCTCATCCTGCTGGACGAAGCGGTCAGCTCGCTGGACGGCTCCGTACAGCTCCAGGTGCTGGATTTGCTGAAAAGTTTGCGGCAGACGTACGGCATGAGCTACGTTTTTATTACTCACGATCTTCAGGCGGCGGCTTATATTTGCGACAGGGCGATTATAATGCGGGACGGCCGGATCGAGGAGACGACGGACATCGAGCGGCTGAAGGACGTGCAGTCGGACTATGCCCGGAAGCTGCTGTCGATGATTATATAGCTTGAGGGGAGAAGGAGGTTAGGGGAAAGATGAAAGGAGCGCTGTCGTGGCCTTTTATGCGGCTGTATTTGCTGTCCGTTCTTTATTTCAGCGCGAACGCCGTCTTGAACGTCGTCATTCCGTTGAAGGGCGAGGCGGCGGGCGCCGCCAATACGACGATTGGCATCGTCATGGGGGCGTATTTGGCGACGACGATGCTGCTTCGGCCTTGGGCGGGTCAGGTCATTGCGCGGCACGGTCCGATCAAGGTGCTGCGCGCCATCTTGCTGTTAAACGGCGCGGCCTTGATATTGTATACATTCACCGGATTTGAAGGTTATTTTGTCGCGAGAGCTTTGCAGGGCGTGTGCACCGCATTTTTCTCCATGGCGCTTCAGCTCGGCATTATTGACGCGCTGCCGGACAAGGAGCGTTCTCAAGGGGTGTCGATGTATTCCTTGTGCGCCTCCCTTCCGGCGGTTATCGGCCCGCTGCTCGCCGTGGGCATATGGCAGGCGGAAGGCGCATTTGCGATTGCCATGATTGCCATTGCCGTCCTGACGGGCATCGTCGGCTTCAGCGCGAGGATGGAGCCTCGCGAGACACAGCCGCCGGCCGGCGGGAACAGCCGCCGCGGAGCGGATACGTTCCGTTCGTTCGGCCAGCTGGTGCATAATCCGCATTTGTTCAAATGCAGCGCGCTCATGCTGACGGCTTCCGTGGTGTTCGGAGCGGTCACCGCCTTTATGCCGCTGTATGCCGGCCAAGTGCCGGGGGGCAGCGCCGCGGTGTACCTGATGCTGCAGGCGGGCGTCGTTGTGGCGGCCCGGTTCGCGCTGCGCAAAAAAATTCCGTCGGACGGCAAATGGCATTCCGGCTATATGATGGGGATCATGCTGCTGATCGCGGCGTCGGCGCTGTGCGTCAGCTTGTCGGCGTCGGCGGGCGGCGCCGTCGTCCTGTATGCGGGCGCCCTAATGATGGGGACCGCCCAGGCGCTGCTGTATCCGACGCTGACGACCTATTTGACCTTTGTGCTGCCGCAGGAGACGCGCAATGTGCTCGTCGGACTGTTCATCGCCATGGCCGATCTGGGCGTGGTGCTGGGCGGCGTCTTGATGGGGCCGATTGCGGATTTGTCCACTTACTCGTGGATGTATGCCGCATGCGCAGCGCTCGGCGCGGCTATGATTCCGCTCGCTTACGAACGGCGGATCAAGACGGCGCTGGAGTCGAACGCTTAGTACCGCCGTCAAAGTTGATCCAACCTTGTCAAATAATTCACGCCTATGGCGGTCTATAAAACATGAGATAATCTTCCTCAGAGTAATTTGGGGAGGATTTTTCATTTCTATATAATTTGAAATAGAGAATCATACGAAACAAGCGAAATGAGGAAATCGAACTGGAGAAACGGCAGTGTTCGCCTTTGCAGAGGGATGGTAACCGTTACGGGTTCTAGGAAATCCAAGCATCCCTCTGCGAGAGCGATCGGAAGTCGATTCTTCATGCAGCTTGGCATAAGTAGTGATAATAATTAGTTCAACTTATATATATAACCGGATCAAAGGTGAAATTTTGGGTAGTTCAGCTTTCCCGATTGGCGGTTGCGCACTGTAAAAATTAAACAGTGTAATGGGATATTTTCGAGTCACCAATCGTGTTATATGCAGGAGGCGAAAAAATGGAGAACAGTTCTTTACTGCGTACGGATAAAGAATTGGCCGAACTATATCAACGGCATGCAGATAGGATTTACAGGCTGTGCTTTATCTACTTGAAGCATTCCGTTGATGCAGAAGACGCTGTTCAATCTGTATTTCTAAAACTGATTAAATCTCAAATGATTTTCAATGACTACGAGCATGAAAAGGCATGGTTAACCGTGACCGCCAGAAATTATTGTAAAGACGTTCTGAAAAATTGGTGGAAAACGCGTCGCGTGGCCTTAGACGCCTTGCCGGAGGTTCCTTCCTGGGGCGGCGCCGAGCCAGCGGGGGAAGTGCTTGCAAGATTGCTTTCCCTTCCCGAAAAATACAAAACCGTTTTATATCTATACTATTTCGAGGAGTACTCGGTAAGGGAGATATCGAAGCTGCTGGGGCACAAAGAAAGCACGATCCAAACTCAACTATCAAGAGGCCGCAATCGCCTTAAAATCGACATAGGAGGAGATTTTATTGAGCAATAAAAACATTAATCAGCTTATTGAAGCTCTTACGCCAAAAACTGCACAAAAAGAAAAGATGTTTCATAATATCTTAGCGCAAAGCAAGGATGAGAATAACAGACACAAAGGATTTACGCTTTCGAAACGTTTAAGACCAGCAGTATTGGCTGTCGTGTTGATGGCTTGTTTAGCTACAACCGCTTTTGCAGCGGCATATTTGGGATTGGATGAAACCTTCAAAAAATTTCTTAGTCCGACAAATCACGAGCACGCACAATATTTATCAAATGGCGCTTATGTGATTGACAAACAGGTGAAAAACGAGAATGGGACTCTTAACATAAAGCAAGTGATCGGTGACAGTAATCTGACCTATATCTTAATGGATTTTACTGCACCTGAGGGTACGGTATTAGACGCAGCGCGGTACCGCTTTTTAGATAACGACATGACAACAAATCAGAACTTTAAAAGCGTAGACTTTAAAGTGATTGACGATGGCAGCAAGAGTGACAACAAAATTAGCTTGGTTATGCTTATCGTGACGAAAAATTCAATAGCCGGTCAGGACGTACATTTTAAACTGAAAGATTTGCAAGCGGCAGATCCTTTTCCAGGCATTTTTACAACCGTCATATCAGGCGTGTGGGAAACGGATTTTAAACTGGATTTCAAGGAATACTCTACTCCTTATGAGGTCAACAAAAACATTTCCATGTTTGGTTATGGGGCGGTACTAAAAACGATCTCCATCTCGCCGCTTTCGATTTCGTTGAAGATTGAGAGCAGTTCAATGAATGAAATTAGTGAAGCTGCCGGCCCATTAAAGGAAGTTGGCGTTAATCAACACTTGGATAACTACCCGATCACGATAAAGTACCAGGACGGTACATCGGAAACGACAAACCTGTTTAACGGGGTGCATTTGACGGAGAGCGGCACTCAATTGTTTACGATTAAAACATTTGAAAATGTGATCAATGACAAGGAAATCGCATCAATCGTCTTTTTTGATAAGGAAATCCCAATTAAAAACTGAGTCACAGTCATATGAAAATAATGGTAAACTAACAGGGATATCATTCATAGAAGAGGCGGTGGAGTAGTCATGAGCATGACCGGCAAGATCAAGTGGGGCGTGATGGGCTGCGGCGGAATATCGTCCGCGTTCGCGAAGGATTTGAAGCTGGCGGAAGGAGCCGAGCTGGCGGCCGTCGCGGCCCGCTCGCGGGACAAGGCGGAACAGTTCGCCGAGCAGTTCGGCTTTGCGCGTTCATACGGAAGCTATGAAGCGTTGTTGCAAGATTCCGATGTAGATATCGTCTATGTCGGAACGATTCATCCGCTGCATAAGGAGCATGTGCTCGCTTGCCTGGAAGCGGGCAAAGCGGTGTTGTGCGAGAAGCCGTTTGTCATGAACGCGGCCGAAGCGAAGGAAATCGCGCAGCTGGCGAAGGCCCGCAAGCTGTTCGTCATGGAAGCGATGTGGTCGAGGTTTTTGCCGCCGATCGTTCAAGTGCGGGAATGGATCAAGCAGGGGCGCATCGGAGACGTGCGGCTCGTCAAGGCGGATTTCGGCTTCGACGTCGGCTGGCAGCCGGACGGACGGCTGCTGAACAAGGAGCTTGGAGGCGGCGCGCTGCTCGATGCCGGCATTTATCCCGTTTCGTTTGCATCGATGATTTACGGAATGCAGCCGGCCGCCATTAAGAGCAGCTCGTTCATCGGCGAGACCGGCGTGGACGAAACATTTTCGCTTCTATTCGAATATGAAGGGGGGCGGACGGCGGCGCTGAACGGAGCGGTGCGGCTCAACATGACGAACGACGCTTATGTGTACGGCACTCAAGGATCTATTCATATTCCGAACTTCCTGTTTGCGAAGGAAGCCAGCCTCCTCGTGTACGGGGAAGAACCGGTTCATTTCGGCGACGACCGCCAATATGCGGGCTACAAGCATGAGGCGGAAGCCGCCATGGCCTGCCTGCGGTCGGGCCGGTTGGAAAGCGAAGTCATGCCGCTGGACGAGACGGTCGGCATCATGGAGACGATGGACCGGATCCGGAAGCAGTGGGGACTAGTTTATCCGTCGGAGTTGCAGCCTTTATAGGTTACGGCAAACGGCCAAGCACCGCAGCCGCGGTCAAGAAGTCGAGCAATGCCAGGGTCTTGGAGCCTGGTTTGCTCGGCTTTTTTGTATTGCGGGAGGAGGGCTTCGTACAATCCGTTCGGTGACTTTGGCAGGATAAGCGGTCGTCGGGCGCGGGAATATTCGGGGGGCATGATGAGGCTGGCGGACTCGTAGCGGGGCGGGACGAAAGGTATGGAATGGAGCTGTATGCTATGATCCGGAGGGGCAAAGGAACTATGGAGCGCTTTGCGGATTTATAGGTTTTATGGACTTCGCACGTGCCGCAAGTTTAGGCAGGCGCTATGCATTTTGTCCCAAAATCGCGAAATTATCAGGCCGATAGAACCAATATTTTGACATAAAACATATGAAATCGGAAAAAGAGAAGCTTTTACAAACAATTAGAATTATCAGTTCAAACATGATCTTTTTGCTTCTTGATCAAAAAATATGCCTATATTACAATAATTAACGATTTACCGCCTAAATAGTAGCAGGTATTAATTCTTAAAGGAGCTTAAAGATGACGGAAGCCGGATCGTCATGGGTCATTGCGGCGCCGGCGTTTGTATTGCTGGCCGTCTGCGTTTATACCGATTTGAGAGAGAGGCGCATCTACGACAAAATTACCATTCCCGGCATGCTCCTGTTTCTGGCGGTCCATGCGGTTGCCGGCTCGTTCGCGCAGAGCGCGGCGGGGCTGCTCGCGCTTGGCGCCGCGGCCTATGTGCTGGCGGTCGTCAGCCGGGGCCGGATCGGCGGCGGAGATATCAAGCTGTACGCGATGATAGGAGCGGCTTTCGGATGGGAGCTCGGAGCGGTCATTTTTGCGCTGACCTCTCTCGTCTCGGCGCTGTGGGCGGTTCCCTTGCTCATCGTCAGGGCGATTCGGCCGCTGCCCGCCGCGCTCCAGGAGGTTCCGCTCGCGCCGTTTGCGGCTGCAAGCGCCGGAGCGGCAGTGTGGCTTGGATTTTAACCAGTTCATTTAAGACAGGAGAGAGACGTCAACCATGTTTGAAACGCGTCGCAGAGCTTTTGTTTTTCTCGTTTTTTCGATTGCGCTGGCATTGGCGGCGACGGTGCTCTTCTCGAGCTACATGAAAGAAAAAGAAACGAGTCTGGGGGAGATGGCCGTCATTTACATCGCCAACAAGTCCATACCCGCAGGCGAGCGCATCACGATGGATATGATCGGATCTTCCGAAATACCGAAAAAATATGTGACCGATTCCTATATTCAAAATTTGCAGGATCTCGACGGCAAAGTGTCCATGGTGCCCATTCCTCAGAACGGCATCATTACGAAGCCGATGCTCCGCAACAACAACCTGGTGAACGGCGAATTTCGCCAGGTCGTGCTTCGGGCGCCGTTTGCCGTCTTCGACGACCGGATCGACGTGCTGGATAAGGTGGATCTCGTGGCGTCGTACGAGCAGACCGGCAGCGACGGTCAAGGAGATACGCGCAGGACGCAGGTCCTTCTCCGCGACGTCAGCGTGAACAGCGTTTCGAAAAAAGACGACGAGACGCTGTCGATCGGGGTGGCGCTGCCGCTCGATCAGGCCGACGACGTCATCTGGATGCTGAATTACGGCAAGGAGCTTCGCGTGCTGAAGAGCGGGAATGCCAAGGTAGGGACGGAAGGGGAGTGAAGCGGGGATGGCGGCGAAAGTGAGTATCGTATGCGAGGAGCAGCGCATTACGCAGCAGATGGTGCAGCGGCTGAATTTCATGAATATGCCGATCGGCGAAATTATCGACCGTCCGAAGGAAGCTTATGCGAGCCTGAACGCGAAGGAAGCGCGGGTCATCGTGCTTGTCGAGCCGTCCGACCGGGAGGCGCTGCCGTCGCTGCTGCAGCAAATGAAGCGGATGAACGACACCGCACCGGTCATCTACGTGTCGAAGTCCGAAAGCTTCGAGCTGCTGCGCAGCTTGTATCGTTCGGGCATATCGGAATGGATTCGCTATCCGGAAGAGATGGACGAATTCGAGAAGGTGCTCGAGCGGGCGTTGGAGCAGCAGAAGCAGCAGGAGCGGCAAAAGGAAAAAACGATGCGCGACGCCGATGGCCACGGCTGCAAGGTCGTCACCGTCTACAGCGGTAAGGGAGGCGTCGGCACGAGCTTTATTGCGTCCAATATGGCGCATGCGCTGGCGCTGCGCTGTCCGAACCGGGTGCTGCTGATCGATTTCAACCTGCAGTTCGGCGGCGTCGACATGCTGATGGACATCAAGCACGACCGAGACATCGGAGACTTGAAGTCGGTCATGAAGGAGCTGACGCATTCCCAGATTAACAATGTGCTGTACAAACGCGAGGATTCGCAGCTTCATGTGCTTATCTCTCCGAAGCATCCGCAGGAAGCCGAGCAGTTCAAGGGAGAGGATGTCGAGCAGATCATTAAAGCGTGCAGAGGCCATTACGATGTGATCGTGCTGGACATTCCGAAGGAGATGAACGAAATATCGATCGGCGCCCTCGGCCAGACGTCGCTGCTCTATTACGTGACAGAGCTGGACCGGCCGGGCATTTCGCGCATGCAGAACGTGCTGCAGCTGCTCGACCGTTACCACTTGGTCAAGGAGGACAGCATTGCGATTGTCGTGAACCGGTTCAGCAAGAAGCGGGACGTTCAGCTGGAGGAGCTGCGGAAGATGACCGCCTACCCGATCGCCGGCACAATTGCCGATCATTTCAAGGCGATTCAAAGCTATATCAATCTGGGCGAGCCGCTGCTGAAATCGCGGAAGGACAAAGGCAGCAAAGGGCCGGCCCGGGACATCTGGCAGCTGACGAACGAGCTGCTGCAGCGGATTGGAGGGGATGCGGTTGTCCATCTTCCAAAAGCTAAGTAACCGGCTCGACGCGCAGTCGTCGGAGCAGCCGGTCGAATATTTGGACCAGCTGTTCGCCCACTACAAGGAGCGGCTGCTGAAGGAAAGCAATCTGGAGCAATTGATTCAGCTGCCGGCTTATCAGAAGAGCAAAACGATCGAACGGCTGATCGCCGATATGCTGATCGAGGAAAAAGTCATTATAACCGAGCAGGACAAATCCAAGCTGATCGCTATGATTCTGAACGATTCGGTCGGCTACGGCCCGCTGGAGCCGCTGCTGAAAAACGAAGAAATTACGGAAATTATGGTGAACGGTCCCCAAGAAATCTACATCGAGAAAAACGGCACCATCTCCCAAGCGCAAGTTTCCTTCAAAAACAACGAACATATCCGCAATATTATCGAGCGCATCGTAGCGCCCATCGGCCGGCGCATCGACGAAAGCTCGCCGCTGGTCGACGGCCGTCTGGAGGACGGCAGCCGGATTAACGCCGCCATTCCGCCGGTTTCCGTCAAAGGGCCCGTGCTGACAATCCGGAAATTCAGAAAGGATCCGTACACGATCGAGGATCTGATCTCGTTCCACAGCCTGACGGTGCCGATGGCGAGGTTTTTGGAAGCGGCGATGGCGTCCAAGCTGAACGTCATTATTTCCGGCGGCACCGGCAGCGGCAAGACGACGCTGCTCAATGTCATTTCGGCGAGCATTCCGCTCGGCGAGCGCATCATAACGATCGAAGACAGCGCTGAGCTGAGGCTGAACCGCAAAAACGTCGTGTCGCTCGAAGCCCGGCCCGCCAATATGGAGGGCGCCGGCGAGATATCGATTCGCCAGCTCGTGCGCAACGCGCTGCGGATGAGGCCCGACCGCATTATCGTCGGCGAGGTTCGCGGCGGCGAGGCGCTCGACATGCTCCAGGCGATGAACACCGGCCATGAAGGCTCGCTGACGACGATTCACGCCAACAGCCCGCAGGACGCCATGTCCCGGCTGGAGGCGATGATTCTGATGAGCAACGCGTCCATGACGGCGGAGGTCATTCGCCCGTTTATCGCATCCGCGGTGCAGCTGGTCGTGCAGACGCTTCGCCTGCAGGACGGCAGCCGCAAAATCGTTTCGATCGCGGAAGCGGCCGCGGACGAGGAGGGCGTAAGGCTGCATGACATTTTCCGTTTCCGGCGCCTGGGCCTCGAGAAGGACGGAACCGTGGCCGGCCACTTCGAACCGACGGGGTATGTGCCGCGTTGCTACGAGAAGATGAAGGTGTTCGGCCAGCATCTTCCCGATCATTATTTTGCGAAAGAGGAAGCGGCATGGATATGACATGGGTGCCGAAGCTTGTATTGCTCATGCTGTTTGTTTCGTTTGTTTGCTTGACGCTGGCCGTGCTGGAAGTGGTATTTACCCGAAAAAAATGGACGCGGCTGAACGAGCGGCTGAAGCCGCTGTACCGGGAAGGAACGGCCGGAGGAAATTCGCGGCTGGCGCGCCTGAAGCGCAGAGTCAACCGCTCGGAATATGCCCGCGACATCGATATCGCGCTGAAGGGAGCCGACTTGAAGCTCACCGCCTTCGATTGGCTGGCGATCCAGATCGGCGCTTTCGCCTTGCTGGTGCTGCTGTTCCACACGCTGATCCGCATCGACTTTCCGTTCGATCTGCTCGTCTCGTGGCTGCTGGTCGGGCTGGGCTCCAAGCAGGTGCTGAAATCCCGCCAGAACAGGCTGTCCCAGCAATTGAACAAGCAATTGCCGGAGCTGTGCCGGATGATTGCAAGCTGCATCCGCGCCGGCTTGAGCTTGCCGCAAAGCTTCGAGATGGCGGCGAAGGAGCTGCGGGCGCCGGCCGGTCCGATCTTTCGCGGCATGACCTCCGAGCTGCAGCTGGGCACCTCGATGGAAACGGTGCTGGAACGGCTGGCCGAACGGGTCACAAGCAAAGATATTTCGATTTTCGTCCAGACGATCAACGTGCAGCGCAAGGCCGGCGGCAATATAAGCCAGGCGATGGAGCATCTGGCGAAGACGCTCGACGACCGGATGCGAATTAACGGTGAAATCCGGACGCAAACGGCGGAAACGAAATTTGTGGCGGTGGCGCTGCTGCTGATGCCGCTGTTCATGGTGCTCATGTTCAACCTGATGTTTGACGGTTTTATTATGCCGCTGTTTACGATCCCGGGACTTCTGCTGCTGGTTGCCGTGACCGTTCTGATGGCGGTCGGCTTTTATATGATCCGCAAAGTATCGAATGTGAAGGTATGAGCCGCTTATGACAAGTGTATTGACGATGACGGTCGGCGCCGCCTTTCTGTTCTGGACCGTATCCATGTTTTTGTTCTGGAAGCACGGCATGAAGCGCATCCGGATGCACGAGAAGCTTTCCCTTTACCAGCGGAACCGGAAGCGCAGCAAACACGGGTTGCGCGCGGCGTTCAAGCGGAGGCTGCTGTCCCTGGCGCATCGGTTCGCTCCCGTAGGGCAGCGGTTTCCGTACTTTGTGAACAAAAAAGAGATCATGCGCAAGCTGGAGCTGGCCGGTTATCCGGAAGGGCTCGATTTGAACTCGTTTTACGGCTTGCGGTTCGTCAGCTTTGTGGGCGTATCGTTCGCGGCTGTTCTGCTGCAGACTTTGGGCTTTATTAACAGCCTGCTGCAGCTGCTGCTTATGGCTTTCGGACTGTTCGTGCCGGTCATCTGGATTCGAATGGCGGCCAATGCGAGGCAGGAGCAGATCAGCGCGGAGCTGCCGGACTTTATGGATATGATGAGCGTGACGCTGCAGGCCGGCATCCCGATGGACCCGGCGGTGAAGCAGGTCGTCGGCGGCATGGAAGGGCCGCTCGCGGATGAATTGAACCGGTTCATCCAGGAGACCGATATGGGCGTATCGCGGGAAGAGTCGTTTACGCGGCTGATGAAGCGGAATAACAGCCCGGAGCTGGAAACGCTGGTGGCCGCTTTGCTGCAAGGCAGCAAGCTGGGCGTCCCGATCGCGAACACGTTCCGTCATTTGTCCGAGGACATTCGCAACGCGCGCATGAACAAGATGAAGGAAAAAGCCGCCAAGGCCGGCCCGAAGGTGACGCTCATTACGACCTTCTTCATTCTTCCCGCGGTGCTGCTGCTCGTCATTGGCTTGCTGGTGCTGAACTTTATTTACAACCCGCAAGGGATGGGGCTTCAGGATGGTTTCCGGTTTTAACGGCAATGGCGCCTTTTTTTGGCCGTCAATCCCGTAGCCCATGGGCTGGAAATTCGCTCTCTCCCTTATTCGCACGCTTGAGAGGAGGTGAAAGCTATGTTGAACAAGGTGCTGAATATAGCCCGCGGATCGATGTCCGTCATCCGCAATGAAAGAGGCGCGCAAGCGATTGAATACGTCGGATTGGTCGCGGTTGTCGTGATCTTGATCGTGGCGCTGCTTCCGTTGTTCGGCGGCCAGGGCGAAGACTCGATCGCCAAAATTTTGATCGACAAGATTAAGGAATTCATTAGACAGATTAAAATTGGATAAAAGCGATGTCGGACGCGTATGGTGGACATATGAGATATATTCGAAATGAGAAGGGTTCCCAGCTGCTTGAATTTGCGGGAATCCTCCCGCTTTTTTTGCTGATGATTATCATCGTCGTACAAGTCGCCATGGCGGCTTCGGCGGCGGTTACGGCCAAAGCCGCGGCGATGGACGGCGCGCGGGTCGCGATGACGAGAGACAGCTCCGACGAGGATTATAAAACGGCCGTTCGAAACGTCGCCTCCGGTTATACGGTGACCTCCATCACGAGAAGCGACAGCAGCGACGGTCTGTTCCAGTATGTGACGGTCAGGGTCACGATGGAGGTGCCGCTGCTGAACAATAAACGGCTGTTTGATACGACGGGGATGTCCATACCGGTCAGCGCGGAGGTAACGCTCAAAAAGGAAGAGTAAGGCCATGACCGGTCCCGCCGGAGCGTTTGCGGCGGTGCAAGTTCGCGTATGACCTTGCAGGTGTGAAGTTTCGCTTGGAGAGGCGCTGTAAGTTCATGCACGACGTTAGAGCGGCTATTGGTGGAAAAATGCGGCGCTGTAAGTTCGCGTATGACCTTACAGGTGCGAAGAATCGCCCGGAGAGGCGCTGTAAGTTTATGCGCGACCTTAGAGCGGCCGTAGGCGGAGAGATGCGGCGCTGTAAGTTCGTGCACGACCTTACAGGTGCGAAGAATCGCCCGGAGAGGCGCTGTAAGTTTATGCACGACGTTAGAGCAGCCGTTGGTGGAAAAATGCGGCGCTGTAAGTTCGTGCACGACCTTGCAGGTGCGAAGTTACGCCTGGAGCGGCGCTGTAAGTTTATGCGCGACCTTAGAGCGGCCGCAGGCGGAGAGATGCGGCGCTGTAAGTTCGCGAACGACCTTACATGTGCGAGGAATCGCCCGGATAGGCGCTGTAAGTTTATGAACGACGTTAGAGCAGCTATTGGCGGAAGAATGCGGCGCTGTAATTTCGCGTATGACTTTACAGGTGCGAAGAATCGCCCGGATAGGCGCTGTAAGTTTATGCGCGACGTTAGAGCGGCAGCAGGCGGAGGAATGCGGCGCTGTAAGTTCGCAAACGACCTTACAGGTGCGAAGAATCGCCCGGATAGGCGCTGTAAGTTTATGCGCGACGTTAGAGCGGCTGCAGGTGGAGGAATGCGGCGCTGCAAGTTCGCATACGACCTTACAGGTGTGAAGTTTCGCCCGGATAGGCGCTGTAAGTTTATGCACGACGTTAGAGCGGCCGCGGGTGGAGGAATGCGGCGCTGTAAGTTCGCGAACGACCTTACATGTGCGAAGAATCGCCCGGATAGGCGCTGTAAGTTTATGCACGACGTTAGAGCGGCTATTGGCGGAAGAATGCGGCGCTGTAAGTTCGCGTATGACCTTACAGGTGCGAAGAATCGCCCGGATGGGCGTTGTAAGTTTATGCACGACGTTAGAGCGGCCGCAGGTGGAGGAATGCGGCGCTGTAAGTTCGCGAACGACCTTACAGGTGCGAAGTTTCGCTTGGAGAGGCGCAGTAAGTTTATGTACGACGTTAGAGCGGCTATTGGCGGAAGAATGCGGCGCTGCAAGTTCGCATACGACCTTACAGGTGCGAAGTTTCGCCTGGAGAGGCGCTGTAAGTTTATGCACGACCTTAGAGCGGCCGCAGGCGGAGGAATGCGGCGCTGTAAGTTCGCGAACGACCTTGCAGGTGCGAAGTTTCGCTTGGAGAGGCGCTGTAAGTTTATGCACGACGTTAGAGCGGCTATTGGCGGAAGAATGCGGCGCTGTAAGTTCGTGCACGACCTTACAGGTGCGAAGTTTCGCCCGGATGGGCGTTGTAAGTTTATGCACGACGTTAGAGCAGCCATAGGCTGGGGACTGAGAAGATTCGTTCGACTTCTATTGCAGGAAGGAGGGGAACTGACCATATATGAGCAAGTTGTTATTGCGGGCGTCATTATACTTGAGCGTGATTGGCATGCTTCTGCTTGGGAGTGTCGTTCCTGCCGCGGCGGACGAGCAAGAGATCGAGATGCAGCTTCAATCGGTCGACCCGCCGGTAAAAGATACTTCTCCGCCGCATGAGGAAGAAGCGACGGGCGGGGGATTGGACGGTGACGACCCGAATCCCGGCGGCACGAATCCCGGCGGGAGCAACCCGGGCGGGACGACCGGCCCCGGCGGCACGAATCCCGGCGGGAGCAATCCGGGCGGGACGACCGGTCCCGGGGGAGCGAATCCGGACGGGAGCAATCCGGGAGGGACGACCGGTCCCGGGGGAGCGAATCCGGACGGGAGCAATCCGGGA
>Ga0065721_10049383_pt1 | contig 35610 bp, 31 predicted proteins | sample Mesricmetagenome_FD_59108 | JGI IMG/M metagenome (GOLD analysis project Ga0065721, IMG submission 59108) | Mesophilic microbial community from rice straw/compost enrichment Sample: eDNA_1 v2 (version 2) | ecosystem: Engineered > Solid waste > Grass > Composting > Bioreactor | place: USA: Davis... | reverse complement strand
TGATGGATGTGAGGCGCAGCGCCCACTAGATCCCTGGACCAAGCACTTTCTGCCGCTTCTATCCATGAATCAAGCGCCCTCGTCATGGGCATTCCCCGGGGATGCCCCCAACAAGTGAAGTTGAGCCACAGGTGCCACAGCCCATGACCGTCGTGGTCGTGGGCTGAGACTCCTTCAAGCAAGCCGCTTTTTGGTAGCCCCGGCACTTCTCGAGCTTCTTAATCATTTGCTCAAGTTGCCCCGGGTGATCGGGGGTAGTTGTGTAGCACTTCTCCTGACAGCCCAACTGCATGTACTTGCTGCGGAGATCCACACAAGTCTCGGCCGCCTTGACGATGGCGTCGTACGCGACGCAGCTGAGACCGGGTGGGCAGGGGACGGCACATGCTGCTTTGTATGCATCATGGATACCGTCGCACCAGTCGCAGAATCGATCCTTGCCCTTGCCTGGCTTTCGCTTCGGTGGCGGCTTCTTGGGTGGCGGTGACTTCGGCGGCGTCTTTGCGGGTGACTTGATTCCGGGGGGTTTCTTAGGCAGCTTGACTTTGAGCATACATGTGCCGCAGACGCCCGCGCACGCCTCAGTCAGCAGCGGCGCCGCGTCCGGTGTTGCCTCCACACACTTGAAGAAGCAGCTCCAGAAGCCCTCGCCAGGCGTGTCCCAGTGGTCGTTCGTGCACAGGATCGAGCAAGATGCCGCGACTGCGCCAAGACAAGCCATGCATCCAAGACATGACCACGGGGTCTGACCATCCGCGTCCGTCCACCCGAGCGGATCGGAGTGGCAGTAGTCGTAGAGGTTCATGAACGCCAGGTAACCGATGGGATCTCGCCTCATCCATCGTCCCATGTCGGCGTCGTAGACGCGGTGGCGGACGTGGTAGAGGTGCCGCCCCCCCGCGCCAGCGCCCTCGAAGGTGGGGTCGTACTCATAGCCGGCGTAGCCCTTGCGGTTGGCGACGGCGCTGCTGGAGAGGATGCCCCGGCCGAGGGTCTGGTAGCCGCCGGTGATGGAGTTGGCGTGCGTGATATCGGCGGCGCTGATCGTGCCGTCGAGGTTGGCGTCCTTGCGGACGTCGTAGGTGCCGGTGATGGCGGCGGAGTCGGTGGCATCCCAGTCGCCGTCACTGTCCGTGTCGCCGGCGGGCAGCGTGAAGGGCACGCCGTAGGCGGAGTACTTCACCCACTCGACCATCGCGCCCGCGTCGGTCAGGATTGCCGAGACGTCCGCCCGCCAGTTCTGGCAGTAGTAGCGACGCTCCTCGCGTTTGTCGTCCGCGGCCTCGTGCCACTTGGCGCTGGTCTCGCGGTCGCGCAGGATCACGCTGTCGATGTAGGATGATCCGCCGTAGCCGCCCCGCCCGGCGTTGTGGTAGAGTTTCCCACCCCGCTTGGCCGGAAGCCGCCCGTCCGCGCGGGGCCGGTCGAGCCACGCGAGATCGGCTGCTGCGAGCGCCTCGGCGGGGTCATCAAGCACTACTACCGGAAGGCCGCTTGACACGGTTCACCCCTGAAAGCCCGGTCGAAACGAGCGGATGGAGTTCTTGCATAGGACGATATAGAACAGGATTCGGGTGCCTCTATATCGCTTTCCCCAGCTATCCCAGCGCAAAGAGAAGTCGGACTACGACATCGGAAGATCCGATTGCAACCAGGATCAATCCCAGAATCGTCACTCTGCGGTAGCGTATCGCTGTCGCAGTACGGATGTAGACCCACACAAAGGCACTCAGAATCAGCGCCGAAGCTGCTCCGCCGCCCAAGACAGTTGATGCACGGATGCCATGCGGATTGTTCATGAAGTACTCTACGCAAAACCGCAGTCCTGTTGCGGCCGAGCCCATCACCATGGCGATTGCAGCTACGCCAGCAATCCGTAGACCTCGAGCCGCCTGGGATCGGTAGGTCTCAGGGCACCAGACAATCGCAGCGCCGCATTCGGGGCAAGGCGTCTGCCCGATGCCGAGTTCGTAGCCACAATGTGGACAAGGCTGGGTTGCCATTTGCCACGTTCACCAGTACGGATCGTCTGTCCAAAATGATCGCAGTACGGGTGTTCGGATCTCGTCAATGCCCGCGACGAGAGGCTCGTTCTTTGGCCGCTGCCTTCTGGGCGTGTCTTCGTCGCGGTATGCCTCGATCTTCCGCACGAAGGTGGCGAGCCGATCACGCGGCACGAAGATCGTCGCAAAGCGGTGGCCGTCCTCATCTCGGACGTTGCGCAACTCGATACCCAGCCCGCGGCGCAGGCTCTCGAGGCGTTCGATCTCCAGACCTCGAGTCTGGCCAACGACCTCCAGCGCAATGTTGTCGATGACGTGTGCGGCCTGCGCCGCCTGCGCCTCAAGCTCCTCGCGGGCGGTATTGATTTGCCCGAGCAGCCGGTTGGCGTGACCCACGCGATCATCGCGGGGCGGCGTTCGGAACGAGCCACCCCCACGGTTCGTGGATGTGTAGTCGCGCGGCTCCGCGTCGTCCGGGATGATCAGGTGCCTGTGCGGAGGCATCCGGTCGCAGCCTCCTTATTCCTGCGGTCGTCCAATCCGCTGACGTTGGCGGAGCGCTGCGAGCACGTCCTCGGAGCGAATAGATCCTCTGTCGTCGAGAATGGCCTCTTTCGCGGCATCCTCGCACGCCTTAGTGATGTCCGCATGCGAGAGACCTTGGCATGCCTGCTCTATCCGCGTCCAACTCAACCGGTCAATCGTGAACGGCGCAAGGCGATTCTCGATCAATCGGCGTGCCATTTGTTTCGACGGCATCTCGTACCGCAGCACATCGTCGAAGCGCCGGAAAAGGGCGGCATCGAGCGACGCCTCCAGATTGCTGGCGGCGACAATGAGACTCATCGAATCGTCCTGTTCGAGGAAGACCAAGAAGGAGTTGAGGACACGGCGAATCTCACCCACATCCTGACCGGAATGCCGCTGCGTACCGATGGCGTCGAACTCGTCGAACAGGTACACGCCGCGGTTCCGTTTCATCGTGTCGAAGATGAGACGAAGCTTCGCCGCCGTTTCGCCCATGAACTTTGTGATCAGGGTGTGGAACTGGACCGTCAGCAGTGGCAGGTGCAGCTCGCTAGCAAGCGCCGCAGCCGTCATCGATTTCCCACACCCAGGTGGGCCGAGCAGAAGCAGCTTCCGTCGCGGCGACAGACCATGCCCAGCAAGCGCGTCGGACTGGCGGTACTCGCGGAGCACCCGCTTGAGCCGCTGGGCCAGTTCATCGGTGAGCACCATGTCCTCGAGCGCGGCCTTGGGGAATGTGGCCGACACCAGCCCCGCAAGTTCGCCGGTGGGCTGGACGATCGGGACCGCCTGCGGAGCCTCCGACGGTCGATCCGCTGCACGCTTGGCATCATCGACCAGCTTCCTCAGATCCTCGGCGAGGCGGTCCTTGCCGGTCCTGGCGGCGTGGGCCGCGATCTGCGAGGCCACGGATAGGAAGCGACCACGATCGCCGTGGGCGTAGCTCTCCAGAAGGGCCTTGAGTTGCTGGGCTGTAGCCATGATGGGGTCTGTTCAGCTAAGGCGACCTGCAGGTGATGGTATCGGTTTGTGACCCCTAGCGCCCCACACCGGGAGGCAGGGAGACAGACTGTCTACCCGGAGGCGTCGTTTGCTTGGAGCCTCGTCATTGAATCGGCGGAGGAGATGGGGCGGTATCGCCCGCTACTGGATACCTACGCGATGCGTTCTTGAAACCGCGCGCAGAGGCCCCGATCGCAACCCTGCTGTTAAACTCAGGCCACCCGTCAACCAGAGAGCGCGAGAGTCCGAGAGGGTTGCCGCCGGTGGGGCGAGAGCAACCGTGGGGGTTGCCGTCGGACCCCGAGATTCGGCTTCAAGATCGAGAGCGCGGCGGGTGGGGCGGGAAGCGCCGAAACCCCCGCCACGGCGGGACTTTCCGCGACCTGAGCCGAGGGCGTCCGCCGGAGCCGACCCGTAAACCAAAACGCCCCCGCGTTTCCGCGAGGGCGTCGAAAACTCCCCGATCGTAACGGGTTCAAACCGTCGAATCCATGCCGCCAGACGGGATATTGGCGGCCATTCTCTGGTTAACAGACGAGAAAACGCCCAAACAGGGGCCTGATCTGAATAGTGCCGGTGTCCGTGCCGGGATCATGCCCCTGCATCAGGATGCTCGACGAGCGACAGGTTCACGGCGCTCAGGAGTTGATCAGAGAACAGCTCGACGAGTTGCAGATGGTGCAGTTCAACCTTGAGCGGCCTTCCCTCCTCAAAATCGAAGGCGAGGCCATGCGGCTGCTTGCAGAAAGCCGCGAGTTCCTGCGGGATGGTCTTTGCGCCGTGAACCAGGAGATGTCGGACGAGGGCGATGCCGCCGAGTGATTCCGCCCACGTCTCGGGCGTGCTCTTCGTGTAATGCGAGGGCTTCTTCAAGCCGGTGGTGTTGAATAGTGCGAGGAAGACCCGTTCCAGTCCATCGTACAGCTTCTTCCGCTGCCACTGGTCCAGCCGTTCAGCGAGGGCAGCATCCCATGCCTCGCGCTTCGTCGCGTCCGCGATGGCCTCACGACGCAGACGCCGAAGCTCTCGAAACTCCGCCCCTTGCAGCAGGTCGTCGGGATGATGCGTCAGGTATGTGCGATAGATGTCAAAGACGAACTCCTCAAAACAGCTATAGAGCTCAATGAAGCCCCACGCACACATCTTCGGCGCGGTGTCCAGGTGCGCCTTGGCCGCTTTGTCACCGGGCCATTGAGCGAGCACGGTGCGGGAGACGCGCCCGGTCTTATCGGCCTGGAGTCCCCTGATAGTGAAGGCCTTGCCGAGCTTCTGCCATTCCGCGCTTCCGTACCGCTCCGCTGCGACGTGGAGTCCGTTGATCGCCAGCGCCCACTGGAAGTAGGTGCTCCGAAATAGCGCCCGCCAGTCCCCAATCCTCAACGTGAGGTCCTCGATCCACTTCCCCTTCTCCGTGGTCGCCTTGCTCACAATGTTCTGAAAGGACATCCCGAGACTGGGGTCGATCCCGGTGACCGGGATGATGACGTGACCCACCAAATCAACCGTGCCCCGTGTATCGCTCACGCCACCACCTGCTCGCCCGCGAGAATCCGTTCGATCCACGCGGGGTCCCAGATCTGGTCCGCGATCCGTCGATACAGCTTCTGCCGCTCTTCCAGATCGGCCTTCTTGAACTCCGCGTGCGCGCGGAACGGAAGCTGCCGCTCCTGAATGCAGCGTCGGAACCCCGGGTGGTTCTCGTAGGCCTTCGTGTGGAGGGACTTCGCGAGCACGTTCTGACCGAAGTAGTGCTCGACTTTCTCGCCGTAGGTATCATCCTTGTAACTCGCATTGAACGTCTTCGGCAGGAGCAACAGGCCGCCGAGGCGGTTCCGCCACTCCTGGAAGTCTTCGTTCGCCTGTAGGCCGAGCGTCTCCTTCGCCGGTTCGAGCCTGTTGGCCCAGATGTGCTCGATCTCGAAGGCCTTCTTGCCGCGAAGCGTCATCATCTCGTGGTAGCGAGGCTGGCCACCGGAGCCGAGTTCAACGTAGTCGATCATGCGGGCCAGAATGCGCTTGATCGGCCGGTGACTCCACTGGTTCATCCCGAACGTGTCGAACCCCGCCAGGCTGCCCCGCTCCTCCTTCAACTGATCGGCGAGGAGCTGCGTGAGCTTCGCCGCGAGCGCCGGCGCGCCCAGGCCGCGTGTGTCCCGCACGACGGTGAAGACGTTGTACTGGAGGATGTTGTAGTCGCTGTCGCGATAGTTGCAGAGCCGGCGTGTCAGGAAGATGTCGGCGTACTTGGCGACGAGCCGCAGCTTCAGCCGGATAATGTCGTCCGAGTCGCTGGGCACCAGCGGCGCGAGCAGCAGCGTCGGCTGGTGCGTGAAGCGGTGGCTGGCGTTGTGGTAGATGTTCTCCAGGCCCTGCACCGGCGCGAGCTCGGCCTTTCGGATCACGAGGAACCACTTTGCATAGAAGGCCATCTGCGACAGGATGAAGTCGCGGTAGGCCGCGGACTTGGGCATCCCGTTCACCAGCAGCCCGAGCTTCTCCGCTTCGTCACGCACCCAGCGGTGAAACTCGGTGCCGATGCGGTCCCATGCCTCGGGCTTCGCGTTCTTCTTTCGCTCGCGGATGCTGTCGGCGTAGCAGCCGCGGAGCCATGCCTTGAAGAAGTCCGCGTCGGGCTCCTGGTCGTCGGGGTCCACCGCCCGGAGCTTGGCCATGATGGCCTTCCATTCCGCGCTCGCCTGCGTCCGCGCGGAGTCGTCGGCGATGTTGGCGAGCAGGTAGCCCTTGAGCATGTCGGTCGGGGACAGCGACAGCCCCCGGTCGTTCATGGTCTCAAAGATGGTGTACGCCACGTCGTCGGAGTACGCGGTGATCTCCACGAGGTGGACGTTCTCGGTGAGCCAGTCCACGAAGTACGGCAGGGCGTGATCGTCGATCTCTTTGCTGGGGAACAGCTCGTCAATCTCGTTGTACCGAGCGGCGATGTTCCGGGACGACTCCGGCAGCTCGTCCTCGTCGATCTCGGCACCGTCGAAGAGCTTCTGCATGGCCCCGAGGCGCTCCGGCACGTCGAGGTTGAACGAGTGCTTGCCGTACTTGGAGGAGTAGATCATCTCAGCGACGCTGCTGGCCTGGCCAGCCGCCTTCTGCCGCTTCATCAGGAACAGGAGCAGGAGCGTCAGCGTGGTCAGCCGCTGCTGACCGTCGATGATGTAGTCGCGCCCGTCCTTCTGGCTGATGATGATCGAGCCGAGGAAATAGCGGTCGTAGCCGGCGACGGCCTCCCGCTCGTGGGCGGGGTCGTAGTTCCGCAGAAAGATTTCGGATAGATCGCTGATCAGCTCCTCGAGCTGCTTCGTCTGCCACTTGTACTCGCGCTGGTAGTAGTCGATGTAGAACTTCCGGCCCGAGAGGATCTCGCGGATCGTCTTGCCCTTGCCGTCGATGTTCTTCCGCTGATTCTGCTCGGCTCCGCTCATGCCCGGGGCTCCTGCTTATCCAACCTCAATCCACGCGAGCAGGTCAGCCGAGTGCCCCCCGGTTGGGCCTGCCAATCCGCGATGCCCGAGCTCCCGCTGCAGCGCTGGCTCGATGGCGCTCTCGAAGAGCCTTCGGCGATCGTCGGGCTCCAGCCGCGAGGGCGATGCGCTTCCAGCGAACGCCTCCGCGTACCGCTTCTCCAGTGCCGGCACCCGTTGACCGGCCGAGTCGACGGCGATCGGGATGACATGGGTCGTTGACTCGGCCGCCCTACCGAAGGACTCCACGGACCACACCGTCAGGACGCCTCGCGGAGTTCCAGGTGTCCCGTTCACCGAAACGCCGAGCTGCTCAGGTGGCAGCGTCTTCCATCTCCGCAGCATTCCCGACATGAGCGGGTGGTCCAGACCCATCAGTTGCAGCCGTTCATCCGCCTGCGCGGCATCGCGGTCGAGCGTGAACACCGCCCCGTCATGGCCGGTCGCGGACTCGATCCGGAAGCACCCGTTGTTGGACGGCACCAGCATGCCACCATCGGCCAGCAGCGACGTCCGCAGGAAAGCCTCAATCCGGGCCTTCCCGGCATCAATGTCCGCGAACGGGCGGTAGTCGTCGAGGCTGAACCGATCGAGATCCTGGAACAGCTCGAACACGACCTTCCTCGCCTCGTTCGCGTTCGAGATCGCCGCCTCAAGCTCCTGACGGGTCCGCTTCAACTCCGGGTCGTTAAGGGCGTCGCGGTACAACTGGTCGTAGCTGAGGCGATCCGACAGCTGGCCCAGGATCTGCGCCTTCAGGTCCTCTGTCACGTTGCCATGCTCATCGACCTTCCCCAGCGCCCGTGCGATTTCCATAAGCTTGTCGGTCAGGAGCAGGAAGATCGATCCCTCGATGGTGTCCGACAGGACGAGGTTGTAGACCTGCGCCGTGTCCTTCTGCCCGTAGCGGTGAATGCGCCCGATCCGCTGCTCCACGTCCATCGGGTTCCACGGCAGGTCGAAGTTGAAGAGCACGCGTGAGAACTGGAGATTGATTCCCTCCCTGCCCGCGGCCGTGCAGACCAGGACGCGGGGGCCGTCCGGCCGCCGGAACCGCCTCTCGGCAGCCAGCTTGGCACCGTGATCCCCGCCGCGCAGCACGACGACGCCCTGGCCGGGGTAGGCGGCTTCGATCTCCTTCGACAGCAGGTCAACCGTCGCCAGGTACGTGGCGAAGATCACGACTTTCTCGTCGGGGTTCTGCTCCCAAAGAGCACCGAGCCCACGGAGCAGTTTCTCCACCTTCGTCTCCCGACCGTTCGGGGCGGCCGAGAGCACCTCATTGATTCGCATTCGCTCCTCCGGCAGCGAGAGCGAGACGGACATCGCGGCGAGCTCTTCGCCCTCAGCCGTCGTTGCCTCGCCGCTCTCCGACGAAGCGGCCAATGCGAGCTGGTCCTCGTCAAGCTTGCGGATCAGGCGGAGCTTGAGATCGGCGAGAATGCGGTCCACCTCCCCCCGTCCGGCGGCGTCGTCGGGGTGACCCGTCTCCCGATGGATGAGGCGGCGTGCTTCGTCGAGCAGCCTGCGGTGCCCGTCGATGTCGAGGGCCTGGTCCTTCAGGATGGCCTCGTGGATCGTCAGCATGAGCTGGCGCCGGCGGAGGGTGCTCTGGACCGCCGCGAAGCTGGACGCCGCGATCTTCTGGAAGATCGTCATGACGAAGCCGAGGGCACGCCCCTGGTTGCCTTGCTTCCTGGCCAGATCGAAGCCGTCCTGCAGATACTCCCGGAGCTTCGTGTAGAAGTCACGCTCGCCCTCGGACATTGTAAATGATTCGGCATGCACCCACCGCCGAGCGAAGAGCGGCGAGCCGTCGGGCGTACATGCGTCGGCCTTTGTCCGTCGGAACACCACGCTGTTGAGCCGGTGCCGCTCCTCGACCATTTCCTCGGCGTCGGCGAACAGCGTCGGATTGAGCAACTGGATGAGCATCCAGAACCGGAAGTGATCGCCCTGGTGGGGCGTCGCCGACAGGAGCAGCAGGTCGCGGGCGTGGTCCCGCATCGCTTCGGCGAGCTTGTAGTTGTCCGTCTTCTTGACCTTTCCGCCGGTCTTGTACGCGGAAAGGTGGTGGGCCTCGTCGAAGACGACGAGGTCCCATTTCGGGGCATCGAGCAGCCGGCGCACGCGGGCTCGGCGCTTCAGGGTGTCCACACTCGCGATGAGGCGGTCGTGCTTGGCGAAGGCGTTCGATTTCCGATCGGTCACATCGCCGGAGCTGCCGAACACCTCGAAGTTCAGGTTGAAGACCTCGTTCAACTCTCGGTGCCAGTTGTTGACCAGGCCCGCGGGCACGATCATCAGCGCCCGGTTGAGTTCGCCGCGGCTGGCCAGTTCCCGGAGCACGAGGGCCGTTTCGATCGTCTTGCCGAGGCCCACCTCGTCGGCGATCAGGAACCGTCGCGGGGCCGCTGTGGCGATCCGGTGCGTGAGGACGACCTGGTGGGGGAGCAGGTCGATCCGCGCCGCGGTCAAGGCCGCGGCGTTCTCCATCAGGGGAAGTGCATGCGACTCCACATGGAGCCACGCGCGCCGCAGCCGGTCATCGCCGCCGGCGACGCTCTCCAGAATGCGGTCCACGCGGCTCCGGGCGGGAGCGACCGCGGCCGCGCTCACGCGACGCTCCCCGGAGGGGAAGAAGACGCGGAGATAGCCGTCGGTCCCGATGCCGACGACCACGCCCTCGCCGAAGTCGGCGTGGGCCACGCGTTCGCCGGGGTTGAACAACACCTGCGGCACGATCAACTGATCCTCGGGTGATACAGCCCCACCCAGTGCTTGCCGTCGTAGTCGGCGGCATGGTCGTCGGTGTTCATGATGCGCTCGATCTCGTTCTCGGCGCCCGACCAGAGCAGGCGTCCGATGTGGAGGCCGTTCTCCCCGGAGTTGCGGTGCTTGTAGTGGTACTCCTCGCTCGCGCCGCGCATCGAGATCCGGCTGCGGCCGGACGGGAGCCACAAGATGAGCCCGGCCCCGCCCTCGTAGTGCGTCTGGAACGACATGATGGCCCGCCGCAGGTCCTCGACCAGCCAGCGTTCGGCGTCGGGGCCGCCCAGCACATCGAGGCAGCCCTCGACGCCGGCGACGACGATCGCATCGCCCCCGGCGGCGGGGAGATCGTCCGGCCAGTGATCCACCATGCTGAACATTTGGCGGATCGATACGACCTCGGCGGGGTCCACGATCTCCGCGAGCGTCTCGGCGTCCCAGAGCAACGAGAACCCCCGGCGCGACCACCCGTGGTTGAACCGCGTGCGGACCATCAGGCCTCCTCTCCGAGATCGTCGAAGAGCGTCAGCTCCTTCGCCTTGGGCTGGTTCTTGGCCTCCCAGCCCTTGTAGAGCTGCGAGGCGATCGTCGCGGCGTTGCGCGTCGGCGAATCCGCCCCGTGCGTCTTGAACCACGCCAGGATCGCGCCCAGCGCCGGGTGCGGCCGGAAGTTCGGGTTGTTCAGCGTTTCGCTGGCGTTGATCCCGCTGTTCTCGAAGCACGCCCCGATGAGGTACATGGCCTGGTCGTAGTCGCTGGTCATGCCCTTCCGCAGCCTGCCCACCCATTGCCGGGCCAGGTCGAGGGGCGGGACGAGGTGGAAGACCTTCTTCTTCTCGGTGACCCAGCCCCGGTTCTCGAAGTCGGACGGGGCGCTGCCGGTGCCGCGGAGGAACTTCTGGATCTGGTCGCGGGGCAGTTCGGCCTTGCCGTCGAACAGCCGCAGGAGCATCCGCGTGAACGGCTCGGCGTTGTGCGGCGGCGGCTCCTTGATGCCCCCGGCCTCCTCGTCCAGGAGCTGGTTGATGCCCAGGAGCGCTTCGAGGACCGTCATCGGCGTGTCCGGGTCCTTATAGACTTTGCCGTAGTGCCTAGAGAAGTACTCCAGCGCCTTGCCGCGCCGGATCACCTGGAGGTCGGCCTCCGGTAGCCCGTCCTCCTGGTGGTGCTCCAGCAGGTCCTGGATGTCTCGGACATCCTGGAGCACCTGACGCCGCAGCTTGGCCCAGGAAATCGGCTTCGGCTCCTCGTGTCGCTTCCGGCAGACGTGGATGATGTCGTACTCTATCTTCTGTGATCCGAACTGAGCGTTGTCACCTTTGGACTCGTCACCTCGAATCGGATACGTGGCTGCAAGGTTAAACCCTGCGTCGAACAATGACTCAAGGACTGACACCCACGCCTTGTCCTCATTGTGGTGGAACGTGAAGGCCAAAGTGCCTCCGTGCTTCAAAATGCGGCCCGCTTCTCGCCAACACTCCGTCAGCAGTCGTTGGTAAAAAGCATCTGCCGGCGTTCGACCGTCGTCAGCTGCCGACCCCGGGTGACGCGCCGTGTTCGCAACCGCCTCAAGAGCCTTGGGCGTGTGCTCTGGGCCAAAATGCTCCGGATACGTGTCTTTCAGGACAAGCCGTAGCCAGACATAGAAGAAGTCCGCAAGCTCCGCATATTGGAGAATCCCACCAAAGGGCGGATCGGTTATCACCGCATCAAACGAGCCGCCCGGGATGGTCTCAAGCTGGGTCGACGTCCCACAGGTCAACTGTTCCGACGCCGACAAACACGCCAGCGATTCCTGATGGGTGAGGGGGTCGCCACAGTAAACTTTCTCACTTTTTCCGGAAATAGCGTGAGCCAATACGGGGTGGACGGAGGCAATGCGCTGCTTAGGCACACTCTCGTAAGGGGATGCCGCCCACTCAAGGGCTGCCATGAGGTTGTCGTACTGTGTGCGCCAGTTCCCTCTTCCCAGTTCTGAGAACACACCGTTCTCGACGAAAGTGTTCTTAGGATTGTAGTTGTTGTTGCTCATAAAAGGCACGAGCTTGTCGTACCCGATGTCCCAGAAGCAGAAGACATTCTGATTGCGGAGGTACTGTTGAAACGAGCCGAGCACCAGCTCCGTCGCACTCTGGCTCCGTTCAGAACGCGGGGTCGCAATCGCCTTGAGGAGTAGCGCCAGCACGAGCTTCTGTCTCGGGTTGAACAGATCGGACCACTTGTTGAAGCCGTGCTTCGGAAGCGGGTCTTTGACATGCGTCCGATCGCCGTACGGAATGTCCGCATTCGGCCAAAACCCGCACAGGTCAACATCCGCTCGCTCGTTCCACTCCACGCAAGCCGCATCGTACGCGCCGGTCGTTCGACAAACGTCAAAAAAGCGACCTCCATAGGGCGCGTCTGCGGCATCGCACGTCGGGCAATACCCTTGAATCGCATACGCGGCGACCGGCGCGTTTCCCCCAGAGTGCTGCAACGCTTTCAGGATGAAGTGAGAAGCGCCGCAGGTGTCCGCCTGGCATGTGAATCGACTGTTGCCGGGTACAGTGCCGCCGTTGTCGCCGGTCCTAACTCTGGTCCCGTCGGCGAGCGTGATCTCATCCGGCAGCTTGCCGCGAACCTCGACCAGATTGCAGGTAGCCGCGCGTGCCCGGTTCCACCGTAGCGTGGCGTCCAGAGGGTCGTTAAGGCTGCCGCCGTAGGGTCGGCCCTGCTCGTCCTTCGATGGCTCGCCCTTCAGCCAGTCGGTGTGGACGAGCAGCGACAACTCGATTGTTTTTTTCCCCGGCTTGGCGAGCTTTCCGAGCCGCTCCTCCTTTCCGCAATGCGGGCAGGTGACCGCCTCGGGGTTGCCCGCCATGTTGAGCGCGGCAACGGCGTAGGGATGCTCCGTGTCCGCGACCACAAGCTCGACGCCCGGGGCCATGCGGGCGTCGCGTTCCTCGATTTCGTACTTCTCGCCGCAGTGCTTGCAGGTGCGCTTCCACGCCTTGATCGAGATCGACTTCACCGCCATCACGGGGCTGGACATGATCGGCGTGCGGTGGCCGCACCCGGTCACGGGGCACGGCCCGTGCTTGGCCCAGAAGGTGTAGATGACCTCGGGGCCTTCGTAGCGGTAGTCCTTCCGCTGCTCCGGCGAGAGCGTGAGCGGGTCGAAGTTCTTGCCCATAACGCGGCCGGTGCTGACCTGCGTCCATTTGCCCTTGTGCCCGCGCGGGCAGTCGCAGGCGTAGAAGGGCATGATCTGCGGCTTGACCTCGGCCTCGATGTCGGCGAGCAGGGCCTCGACCTCGGCCTTGTCCACCCGGGCCAGCTCGTTCTTCACGACGAACCAGGCGACGGGGTTCAGGTCGTTGCCGTACATCTGCATGCCGAGGCGCGAGCCCTCGACCACGGTCGTGCCGCCGCCCATGAAGATGTCGGCGACCTTGAGGTGCTTGAACGTGCCCTTCTTCTGGTGGTTGCCGTAGTAGACATCCCACACGAGCTTGGCGGCCTCGGCCGGGTCGTCCGGGGCCTTGATCGCGGCCGCGAGCAGCATCGAGCGGAAGACGCTGCTCCGCCGGCGCGCCCACCACTTCGACATCTGATAGATCGGCTTCCCGGCGTTGCCCTCGATGGCCGCGATCTGGTTGATCGGGATGATCGGGAAGTCCACCTCCAGGCAGGTGAGCGGGCGGTTGGGGTCGGAGAAGTCCACCGTCTCCAGGTCCCAGGCCTTCCCGGCGTTCACCGCCTTGGCGACCTCGCGCGCGACCCATTCGGGCTTGGTGAGACCCTCGTCCTTCCACGGCTGGGCCTTCGCCTTCGATTTGGAGTCCAACTGGGTCATGCGGTCCTCGTCTGGCCTTTGGAGAGTTCGATGAATGGAACCGCGACCTCAAGGACCGACAGTCCACCGTGGGTGAGCGTGGGATAGCCGCCGGCGCTCTTCCATTTGCGGCGGCCGTTGACGAACAGGTGAGGGCCGTGCCGCGTGTCGAGGTGCAGGTCGATCGGCGGCACCCACGCGGCGGGCTGGCTACCGGCATCGGTGCAGCGACCGCTCTTGTAGGTGCGCTTGAGATAGTCGGCGTGGTCCGCGCCGGCGTCGGGGAAGAGTTCGCTCGCGGCGTAGCCGTGGTCCGAGGTGATCAGGAGGCGGCGGCCTTCGGCGAGGCGATCGACGAGCGTCCAGAAGGCGTCGCCCCCGAGGTACTCGGCGGCCTTGGCGATCAGCGGGCGCAGGCCCTCGCCGGCGTCCGCGAAGTCGTGGACATCCTTGTCCGGCCAGTGGTGCCAGAAGACCCAGTCCGCCTCGGAGCCGATGAAGCGGGCGCAGTCCTCCCACGCGATGTCGGTGCACTCGGTGCGAGCGCCCGGCAGGCGATGGCCGGAGCCGGCGGCGCTTGCGCCCAGCGATGACCGCTGCCCGAAGCCCAGAGCTTTGGCGAACGGCGTCGTGTCCGGCGGCAGTTCGGCCCCGGTGGCGCGGGCGTCGTGGATTGTGAAGCCTCGTGCAGCGGCACCGGCGAGCAGCCAGGGCGCCTCGCGCAGCGAGAGCGCATCGAGGATGAGCACGGCCCGCCCGCTGCTCCGGGGCGACCACCAGTTGGCGATCGCGTCGGTGGTGAGCGGGACGGAGGCCTCGTAGTGCTGCCAGAGGTCCCATCCCGCGGTGGCGAGGAACAGGTCAAGGTCGCCCACCTCGCGGTCGCGCCGGGGCACCTCGGATTCCGGTTTCGCATTGCCAAAAGGGGCCGAGCAAACCTCCCAGGCGTGGGAAAGGATGGAGGCCCACGCCGGGCCGGGCGAATCGGCCTGAAGGTGCCGGAGCTGGTCGCAGGTCAGCGTCATTCCGCCTGCTCCTTCTCCAGCCCCAGCTCATACGTCATGCCGTCGGGGAGCTTCTTGATCAACTCCTGGAGCTGCGCCCCGGTCAGCTTGTCCACTTTCAGGGCGAGGGCGTGCAGTTGCGTGCCCGCTTTGATGCCCTGGTTCTCGATCCGGCCGAGCAGGTTCAGCGCCGAGGTCGCGGGGATGTTGACCTGGACCCGCACGGCCGTGCCGCCGCCGAAAATCCCGCCGCCCGTCTGACCGCCGCCGCCGGTGCCGTTCCCGCCTGTGGTCGTGCCGCCAGAAGGGCCGCCGCCATTGCTTGTCGTGGTGCCGCCCGTCCCGCCCGATCCCGGATCACCGCCGGGGCCGCCCGCGCCTCCGGTGCCCCCGGTGCTCCCGGTGCCTGCCACGCCTCCGGTGCCGGGAACGTTCTGCGGCAGGAGGACGAGGGTCTCATCGAGGTGCTTCCCGCTCCCGAGCTTGCCGCGCATCCGCCGCCACGCCGTCTCCTCGGCCTCCCCGTGGTGGGTCTGGAGGTACTCCATGCCCCGGAGATTGATGGCGATCAGGCCCTTGGCGCACAGGCGGATGATCCGCTCCTTGACGAGCGTCTCGCCCAGCCACGGGATGCAGTCCTGGCCGCCCGGGCGGGGCTCCTTAAGTTCCTTGAGCAGCTTCCCGATCGGCTCGCTGCTGGACGCCGCGGCGAGGATGAAGCTCTCGAAGTCCTCGGGGATGAACAGATTCTCGTTGATCAGCTTGTCGATCGCCTCCGGGATCGCCGTCCCCTGCGACCGGTGAGACTCGATGTGGAACCGGCAGTTCTCGGGCTGCTGGAAGTTCCAGTTGGCGATGACCGCGAAGCGATCGAAGCGGGACTTCAGGATCTCGCGGAGTTCCTTTTGGTACTTCGTCTGCAGGCGGCCGTACTCGGGGTTCTGCGCCTTCCACTGCTCCGCGAGGAAGACGCAGCGGGCCAGGACGATCAGGTCCCGGTCTGTAAACAGATTGGTGCTGCCATCCTGCGGGATCAGGAACCGCACCGCGTTGCGGTTCTTCTGCAGGTTGTCGCGGAGCCACCGGCCGAGGGCTGCTTCGGCCTTCGGTGGCGACTCCGGCAGGACGAGGACGGGGATGCGGTCGTCCCACTGGCTCGGCTGATCGGCCTCTTCAACACCCTCCCACGGGTCGCGGCTCCACGCCTGGGACAGCACGACCACGCGGAAGCGGGTCGCTGTGTCGGCTCCACCGCCGATGACGTAGCGCACCTCTCGGGCGAGGTGCGCCAGGTCCTGGCCCTCCAAGAAGAGCTTGTCATTGCGGGCGCTGGCGATCAGCTTCGCCTGGGGGTTTTCCTCTTCCCTGAAGATGTACCGATTCCCATCCTCGTGGATGTTGAAGCTGTTCTCGACGATGGTTGACAGCTCGACCTGGAACGCGTTGTCGTCGACCGGCTTCTCGCGCGTGACGTCCACGTGAAGGGTCGCCTGGTCGGCCCCGGCTTGGTTGATGTCCGCGAGGGACCGCAGCCAGAGAGCGCCGATGACACCCTCCAGGTGAGGGAGCTTCTTGCTCGTATCCGGCACGGCGGCGCGTACGGCCTCGAGGTTGCGGAGCGCCTTCTCGCGCAGCTTGGCGTGGTGCTGGTTGGCGACCGAGTCGAGCAGCGCCGCGATCCCGCTCTTCTCATCGTCGAGCCGGAAGTCTGCGGCCGTGATGACCGCGGCGTCGTCGCCGGACTGCTTAAAGAGGTCTGCGAGCACCCGGATCAGGTCTCGAGTGCCCTGCGCGCTCGTCGCGATCAGCACCTGATCCTCGAGGAGCTGCATCAGGTGGGTAGCGAAAGGCCACGTGTCGAGAAAGTCGCCGCGGAGCCGGCCCTGCTCGGCGGGGGGAGTGCTCTTCAGCCTGAAGTACTCCTCGATGTGCGGGGTGAGCAGCGACTCGATCGCGGACCGCGAGACCTGAAGGCGGTTCTCGAAGAGCCGATGGAGCAGGAGCCTGGACCGGTCCTGCTTGGCGGATGGGCCGGTGAAGTCGATGATGACCGGGTTGACGCGCTGGATCTGCTGGAAGGCATCGGTGGACCCGTTGCGCACCGAGGCGACCAGGATCAGCTTGTCGGGGTACTCCTTGGCAATCTCCGACAGGATCTGGATGAAGTTGAACGCCCACGTCCGCCACGGGTACTGCTTGGTGTTGGTGATGCCGTCGAACCAGGTCTGGAACTCGTCCAGGATCAACGCCGTGGGGGTATGCGCCAGCATCTCCATGATGATGGTGTCGCTGGGCACGTCGGTCTTCTTGTCACCCTGAGCCTCCCACTTGCCGCGGCAGTAGGCGCCGTGCGGATGGTTGTCGAAGAGGACGTCCCAGAGGAACTTGTAGTGCTGCTGGTGCATGCTCTCGCTGATGACGTGCATTCCGTCACGCAGCGGGATGGCGCTGATCTTCGGGTTCTCCAGCACGCCAGCCCAGTGCGTGAGCCACGACTTGGCGGCGGCTTGGTCCGTCAGGCAGTGGTAAAGGACCGCCATCAGGTGCGACTTGCCCTGTCCGCGCTCGCCCTTCAGGACAACTGGTCGTCCCTGATCCGGACCTGTTGCTTCCAGCATCTTGAGCACGTCGGTGCTCGGATAGGTGATCTTCAGGAACTCACCGGCGGCGACTTGAGTCGCGCCGGTGTTGTTCTTGTTCGTCAGCTCGATCGCCGTGCCCTTGAGGCGGCGGCCTTTGAACTCGTCTCTGAGTGTCAATCCCAGCATCGCATCTCCTCTGCATCAGAGCCGTCGAGTTCAGCGCTCGCGGTCGGCGGGCGGCTTGTCGCCGAGCCATCGATCGATCACCGACCGATGGAACCGCCAATGCTTTCCCACCTTCTGGCCCGGCACCTTCCCCTCCTGCGCCAGCTTGTAGAGCGATGACTTCGAGACCTGCAGGTATGCTGCAAGGTCGTCGATGGTCATGACCTCAGGCGGGGCCGGGGGAGGATCGGACCGGGTCGGAGGGGGCATAGGGCGGGATGATAGCGGTTCCTGGCAGTTCTTGCAGGAACGGGGCGTGCGAGCGGCCCTGGGGCCGCGTCGACTCCGATGCTCGGACTCAGACCGGCACGATGGTCGACCCGCTGCCGGAAGACCCGCTGGAGCTCATGCTGCCCGATCCGCTTCCGGACGCGGAACCGGAGGATGAGAACGAGGACGAGCCGCTGGACTTGCTGCCGGAGCCGCTTCCGGACCCGGAGCCTGATCCAGAGCCCGAGCCGCTCCCGGAACCCGATCCGCTGGCCGACCCAGACCCAGACCCAGATCCGGAGCCTGACCCGGAGCCGGATGCACTGCCGGAGCCCGAGCTCTGGGCGGTCGCGGGCATGTCGTTGTGGACCCAGACTCCCTCGGCGAGGAGCGTGTTCGTGCCGGGGATGTGGATGGCGACGGTGCGGGTTGGCGCGTCGATGCGGATAACCGACTCGACCTCCTCCTCGTTCATGTGCTCGTCGATCAGGAAGTCGCCGCGTTGGATGAGTTCAGCGGACGCGAAGCCCCATTCATCGCCGCGGCGGATCATGAACGGGTGCTCGGGCGTCGCCTTCAGGCGGCGGTTGATGACCATGAAGCCGTGGTGCTCGCCGAGGCGGATGTTGGCCACCCGCGCCGTGACGGGCGTCGCGCCGTGCAGGCCGTGGTGCGAGAGCCAGTTGTACTGAGCGCGGTAGGGCACATCGACCTCGAGGCCGGGGACCTGGATGGATGCCACCCTGTCGCCGGGCTTGAGGTTCTCGATCGGGGTGAGGCTTCCGTCCTCGAGGCGCACGAGGGTGCCGAAGAGGAGGCAGTTGCTGCCGGGGCCGCTGCCTCCGGGGCCTGAACCACCGGGTCCGGACCCACCCGGACCGCTTCCGCCGGGGCCGCTACCGCCCGGCCCCGAACCGCCCCCGCTGGAACCGCCACCGGAAGACCCGCCACCCGACGATCCGCCTCCGGATGAGCCGCCCGACGATGCGCCGGATGAAGCTCCGGAACTCATCCCGCTGCTTGCACCTGACGACACGCCGCTCGACATTCCGCTGCTGCCCGATCCGGACGATCCCGAACCACTGGAGGAACCAGAGCCGCTCGATGAACCCGACCCGCTGCTGGATGAACCGCTCGACGACGATCCGGAAGAGGACGAGCCGCTGGACGACGTCGATCCCGAGGATGAACTGCCCGAGGAGGATGTCGGCGTGCCGCTGCTCGAACCCGACGACCCCGAGGACATGGAATCGCTCGACCCGCTGCTCGATGGCGTATGCGTCGTCCCCGACGTATTGCTCGTGAAGGCGCCGGTGGTGTAAAACGTGAGCGTGGGCGTTCCGCCGGGGCCGGTCGTGTAGATGACATCGCCAGTGGTCGAGTAACTCGGCGGCATGCTCGGCGTGCTGGTCGGCGTCGAGTAGGTGCTCTCGGGCGTCGAGCCCGACGGGGTGGAGTAGTTGCTTGACCCGCCACCCGTGGGCGGACGCCCCGTAGCCCACACCGGGATGTATAAGTAGTATCGGGTCGGGCCGTCGCTCATCGGGCGGCCTCCTGGGGAGCGGGCTTGTTGGGGACCGGGTTCGGTTCGTACCAGCCTTGCGTGCTCACGGGCTTGCCGCACTCGGCGGACGCCGCCTTCACCGCCGCGGCAAAGTCCATGGGCTCGAATGCCTGGAGCTCACTGCCGGGCGAGCAGTTGATGACGCGGAAGCGGTGCTTATCGAAGTGCGGCCGCAGGGCCTCGAAGCGGCGGGCCAGGGAGTCGTACAGGACGTTGTTGTGCCGGATGGCATTGGGGGCGCGGTGCTCCTCGAAGGCATACTTGCGGTCGGCCGCCATCTTGAAGTCGCAGCCGAGCAGGTACACCGTGCCAAAGCCGAGGTGATGTAGGAGGCGCAGGGCGACGAGCATAACACTCCGCTTGCCGGTGATACCGAGGGAGTCCGCGTGCTTGGCATCGTTGCCCCAGGGTACGGAGTCGCCCGTGAGGAACCGCGCGTGATCGAAATGATCGGCGCGGCGGAAGAACAGCACGCTGGGCATCTGGTGGACCTTGAAGGCGCTATTGCGCATCGTGCCGTCGGGGTTCTGGATGCGGAGGCGCTTGTCCCAGGCGCACGTCGGCACGAACTTCAGGATGCCCGGGTCCTTCCAGCCGGTATCGATGAATCGCCCGGGATCATCCACGCACGTCCAGAGCGTCGGACGGTGGACCGACCAGGCGTTGTTGACGGCCATCGTCACGATGCCGCGGCGGTTGAGCTGCGTGAGGTCCACCTGCGTGAGCGATGGCCCCGAGAGGATCAGGAATGCCGAGCGCCCGCGATAGAACCCCGCGAGCGACACCGAGTCGAAATCGGCGGTGTAGAGGCGCAGGCCATCCCGCGCGGGCTTCCGCGCCTTCAGCCCTGCCTGAAGCGCCGCGATGTCCGACTGGTTCTCACGCACAGCCGCAGCCCTCCTTGGCAGCGAAGCGTCCGACGATGTACCGCCCCTCGGCCCTCGGTGCCGTCACCGTTCCAACCTGACCGATGCGCTCCAGCCACCACGGAAGCGGCCTCACCGTCGGGTGCAGTCCTTCGCCGGCGACGGTCATCCGGCTCGGGCGCGTGCAGATTGAGAACACGAAGTGTGCCCGTGGGCGTGCGACGCGCCGCATCTCCGCGAGCACCACGTCCACATCCTCCGGGAGCAGATGCTCCAGAGCGTCGAAGCTCGTCACCACGTCAGCGACATCGTCGAGGAGGCCGGTCTTGTGCATCGCGCGCGGGATGTCCGCCTCGGGGAAGGCGAAGTCGATTCCGAGACCGTCGATGCCGACGCGCCGCAGAGCACCGATGAAGTCGTTCCGGCCGCACCCATAGTCCACCACGAATCGAGGCTTGAGTCGCTGCACCATCGGGAGCGCCGCCGCGCCGTGGTTGGTCGAGCCGTACCCCGCCCCGCCGCCGGGCGCGGCTGTCCGCGACGCCAGCGCGACATACTTCTTCCGCTCGTGCTCGCGGCGGGCATCCAGAGTCGGTGCGGTTGCAGTGACGGGAGCCGTGGTCATGCGCCCCCCTCGATGTAGATGTTGAATTTGCGGTCCTCGTCCGCTGGGTCGGCGATCTCGATCAGGCTCATGGCCTCGAACACCCACACCGGCCTGCCTTTGCTGTTGCGCTCGCAGGTGAGCTGCACGCAGACACCTTCGGGGATGGGCACGAGCTTTGGCTTGAGTGACCGCGCAGGCGGGCACTTGGGGAGCACGCCCGGCAACTCGCACACCGGCCCGAGACCCAGCAACCCACCGAAGCCGGACCCGGCGTCGAAGTTGTTCATGTGGTGGGCTTCGAAGCGGTTGATCGCCAGCCGCGTCGGGTCCTCGCCGCCACCGGGGAGTTGCGAGGTCAGACCTTCCGGCACGGGCACGTACCGGAGGTAGGTGTCGCTGCCGGGATCGCCGTCAATCCTGGCCTCAACCCACGGGTAGCGCCAGCGGTTGTTCTCGGTGGGGATCGGCTGCGCCGCGCCGAGGATCGCGGTGACGCGCCCGGGTGAGGGCTGGCCCATCTCGATGACCGCCCACTTCTCGCCGACGCCTTCCTCCTTCCACAGGATCGGGATGCCACCCATGGGCGTGCTTGCCAGCACGGTCTCCTCGGGGGCGAGCTCGCAGGTCGTGTCCGTTTCGTTGGTAATGAAGACCCGCGCGGGCGTGACGCCCGTGAGCACGCACCGCCCGAGGTCGCCCGGCTTGATGGGCTGGAGCGCCAGCACGAACGAGAGCGACGGCGATTCCTCCGTGGCGACCTCGGCCGTCAACGGCGTGCGGCTATAGAACGTCCGTTCCTGGTCCTCGCTGTCGGGCTGCACAAGCACACCCGTGATCGCCAGCGCGTGGTACGGCTCGATGTCGTCGTCGGAGTCGTTGCGGACGAGCACGATGCCGCGCTGTGCGGGCTCGTGCGCCGGGCCGGCGTTGGTGGTCCTTTCCCGCCGGCGCAGATCGACCGCCGCATCGACGAAGGCGTTGTACGCCGCCGCGGGGATGCGGAGCGGTGAGCCTGACCGGACTTTGCGGAACACGTCACCCATGCGTCAGATTCCCAACCCGGCGAAGTTGCCCTCGTCGTACACGCGCTCGACGTACGCTGCGACCGGGCGCTTCACGATCGCGTGCGATCCCGTGTCCTCCTGGTCGGCGTACCGAACCCAGAGGTACTCCCACCCCTTCTTGCTGATGCCGCTGATGCTGCCGACCGAGATGCCCGTGGCGTGCGGACTCGCGGCGAACCGGAACGTGATCTCCCAGTCGTCGTCGGGATCGGTGCCGCGCCGCGATCCCGAGGCCCCGAGGAACAGGACCTCGCCCGGCTGGAACCCTTTGAATGCGCCGTTGTTCACCTTGCCGGTGAGCGAGAAGAGCGTGCCCTTGTACGAGGGCGTCACCTGGTCGTTGGTGAAGTAGTGCGTCTCGGAGAACTGATAGACGGGGACGGTGATGTCCACGCCCTCGACGCCATCGGCGGTGACACCGATCGCGCCGCCAAAGTCCGGGGCCGACCCGCCCGACGGCGCGTGCGACGACACCGTCTCTTTGCTTTGCGTGATGTGCTGCGTGCCGCCGCCGGTGTCGAACGAGAAGACGCTCTCGCCGGGCTCGGGGAGCGACCCGCCCTGCGCCTTCCCGTAGCGGACGACGGCCTCCCAGAGTTCATCACCAACGGGTTCGACGGAGACGGACTGCCGGGGCTGGCTGTCGTAGGTCGCGGGGCTAGTGGTTTCGGCGGCGTTGCGGGCCGCGAGGTCGTCGTTGGTGCCGCGCACGGTGTAGACGAGCTCCGCCGAGGGGTTGTCCCCCTTGGTGGACTTGCGGCTCTCGAACTTCTCCGTCACCGTGATCGGCACGAACGACTCTCCTTACGCGAATGTCAGCCCACCGCTCTGCGCGGCGTCGGCCAGACGCTTGGTGTGCTTGGCGGTCTGTTCCGTGGCCCGGGCGGTGCGCTCCGCGGCCCCGCCGTCGGACTCGAGCCCCTGCGCAGCGCGGGCGTTGAAGGTGCCCCGCACGCTGATCCCCTTGCCGATGACCTCCCCGAGCCCCGCGAGGCGGTCCTCGAACTCGGCCATCAGGTCGCGCGGCGAGCGGCCCGGCCCGCGCTCCGCATCTGCCGCCTCCCGTTTCTGGCGTGCCTGCTCGATGACATCGGCGAGCTTCTGCTTCGCGGCATCGAGCGCCGCTTGCGACTCCGCGAGCCCCGCCTCCGTGTTCGCCTTGAGCGCGGCCTGGGCCTCGTCAAAGTCGCGACCGATTCCAGCGAGGGTCGCCTCGTGCAGGGCGGCGGCCTGGTCACGTTCGGCGGCACGTTGTCCTTCGCGCTGGGCCACCTGTCGTTGGGCCGCGCTCTCCAGTTCCGCCAGGCGGGTTTCGAGTTGATCATCGACGGACCTCTTCGCGGCGTCCACGTCGAGCCCGGAGTCGAACAGCCCCTGGATCTCCAGCATCCGCTTGGCGACCCACGACGATGCCGACTCCCACACCTGCTGGAAGCCGGTGGTGAAGTTGGTCCATGTCTTGGACAGGAACGCGGTCGTCTCGATCCACGCGACCTCGAGGGCGTGGAAGACGATCTCGGCGGCGGCTAGCGAGCCGTACCACATGCCGTACGCGGTCGAGACGAAGAATTCCTTGGCTTCCAGCCAGACCTTGTTCAGCGCGGCGACGCCCTGCTGCCAGACTACCTTCAAAGACAGCCACAGGATCTCGGCGGCCAGGGCGATGTCGCCCGCCGCGAGGGCGTCGGAGATGCCGCCGACGACCTTCGTCACCCAGTCCCGCAGGCGGGTGAACTGCTCGCCGAGCCAGGCAAGGGCCTCGCCGCCCGCGCCGGTGGTGACGATGAGCACACCGCCAAGCGCCACGATCGCGGCGATCGCCAGGCCAACCGGCGACAGGATCGCCGCGATGGCGGCCCCGATGAGGCTGAACGCCGTGCCGATCCCGCCGATGACCCCGGCGACGATGCCGAGGGTCGCGCCGATGCCGGAGATGATGTAGCCGAGGGCGATGATGGCGACACCCGCGACCGCGACCGCCGCCGCGACCTTGAGCGCCCACACGACGGTCTCGCGGTTGGCCTTGATCCAGGCCGTGGCGCTCACGATGATGCGGGTGATGCGCTCGGCGATGTCCTTGAGCAGCGGCGCGAGCGCCCCGCCGATGGTGAACACGCCCTGCTTGAGCACCTTCCAGAGGGTGCCGAGGGCATCGTTGAGCTGAGCGGCATCGCGGGCGGTCTCGGTGCTGACGGTCAGGCCGAGGCGCTGGGCCTCTTCCTGCATCGCCTCGATCCCCGCCGCGCCGTCGGCCATGAGCGGCAGGAGCTTGGTCCCTGCCTTGCCGAAGACCTCCATTGCGATGGCGGCCCGCAGCGTGGGGTCCGACACCTTGGAGATCCGATCGGCCAGAACCTTAAACTGCTGCTCAGGTGAGAGCCCAGCCAGTTGCGCTGCGCTGAGGCCGAGCCGGTCGAGGGCCTCGACCGCGGTACCCGTTCCCTGCGCCGCCTCTCCCAGGGTGCGCTGCATGATCCGCACACCCGACTCGAGCGTTTCCAGATCAGCGCCTGAGAGTTCGGCCGCGTAGCCGAGCTCTGACAGCGCCTCGACGCTGATGCCGGTGCGGATGCTCATCTTGTCGAGCACATCCCCCATGTCGGAGAAGACCTTGGCGGTGCCGAGGAGACCGGTGACCGCGGCGGCTCCGATCCCGGCCAATCGCGTGCCGATCGAACGCAGCCCTGCGCCGAAGGCTTCGAGCTGCTTCTGGGCGCGGCGAAGCCCGGCCGTGAGCTTGTCGCTCACGCCGAGTTCGACGAACGCCCGTCCAGCCCGGATGCCCCGCGTGTCGGCCACCGATCAGGCTCCCTTCCGAATGGAGTTCCGCCACAGCAGCGGCAGCTTCGGCCGCTCCTTCTCCAGCGCCGGGGCCATGTACGGCCGCGCGGCGATCTTGACCTTCTGCGATGTGAGCCGCCCGCCGCGCCGACGCAGCACGACGGTGTCCCCGCCGTACTCCAGCACGTTGGGCGCGATGCTCTTCTTGAACCCCACGGGGCCGACGACCACGGAGTCGGCCGCCTTGTCGTACCCGAAGAGGATCAGACGACGCAGGCTCCCCTCGTGGGAGTGGGGCGGCTTTCCGGGAGGCGCGGAGCCCCTGCGCTTGCGGATGCTCGTGCGGGCCGCCGTGCGGATGAACGCGCCGGCCTTGCTGAGCACCTTTCGCTTGGCCCCATCGACCGCGCGGACCACCGCCGCGCGGTCGAAGAACATGTCCTTGATCCGCATGGTGATCACGCGCCGCTCCCGCCGCTGGAGGGGCCCCCGGCGAGCCCGCTGCCCTTCTCCAGGCCCTTGTTGAACGACGCCTCCTTCTCCTTGCGGAGCCGGCCCGACCCGATGAACAGTCCGACGATCCCGGTGAGCGCCGGCAGCGCGGGGCCGAGCACGGGCAGGCCCGCGACCGTCGGGCCGACGGTGTCGAGGGCGGAGAGCGTGAGCTGCCCGAGCAGCCCGCGGACTTCACCAGCGCGCTGGATGTTGCCCTTCCACTGCGCGCCGGTGGCCTGCACCTGGTTGAACCAGTTCTGGTACTCGACCTCCGCCTCGTTCAGCGAGAGCGTCGAGCGCAGGCCGGTCGTCTGCTGGATCGCGTTGGGCGTCTTGACTTTGACAAGATCGCCCAGGTCGATCCCGGCGCACGAAGCGAGCACGAGCGCCAGGAGAATCAGGCCGACGAGGTAGACGACGTGACGGGTGGAGAGCGAACCGAGGTACTTCATCCGAAATCCTCCTGTGCGATGCGGGGTACCTTGCCGTCGATGAACACGTCCTTGAGGACCGAGACGGGAACGGTGATGCGGCGTTGTGCATGAGAGCGCTGGGCGAATGGATCGAAGTCGCTGGGCTTGAGTCGGCGGGATCGCTTGGGATCGCGGTGCAGGTTGGCGATGACCGAGAGGCACGAGGAGGCGATGGACCAGTCGTGACGCTGCCGCCCTTCGAGCATCTCCATCAACTCGCGGAGCGTCAGGGGGCCGGGATCGACGCCGACGGCTCCGGCGCAGTGCCAGACGTGCCGCCAGGCGTCGGCGGCGGTGGGTCCTCTCCCAGGGCGTTCTCCGCCAGGCGTTCGAGTTCCCCGCTCTGGATCAGGTGGTCGATCCGCCGCGTCGCCAGGTCGCGGGCCTTGTCCATCACCTCCCGCGTGGCCTGGAGCACCCGCCCACCCCCCACACCCCCACAGGTTGGCCCTGCCCCTGACACTTGCGCTAAACGACAACGGCCCCGGCGTTGCCGGGGCCATTGAGGGTCACGCGAGGACTCCACGCGCCTACGCCGCCAGGCGCGTCGGGCCCTCGGTGACACTGGCGATGGTGAGGCCCGGCCCGCCGACGCCGAAGGAGATCGTGAGTTGCTGGCTGGGCGGGCCACTGATGTTGCCGCGCTGGGCCTGCACGATGTAGGTCGCGCTCGCGGCCCCGGCGGGGAGCGTCTCGTCGGTGAACGCCTTCTCGCCCGTGCCGCCCAGGAGCGTGAAGGCGGTCTGTCCGGGGAGTTTGCGGCGGACGAAGTAGACCACGCGGTCGGAGCCCTGCGGGTGGCGGGCCTTCCAGCGGATGGTGATCGACCCGCCCGGGTTGAGTTCGACGCGGAAGTTCTCGGGCTGGCCCGGCGGCGGGACGGGCGAGGCGGGCTGCGGCGCCGGGATCTGCGCCTGCACGTAGACGTTGGGGTTGTTGCTGTTCTCGGCGAAGGCGCGGATGGAGCGCACGAGGTCGCCGGCGTTCTCGCGGAGGACGCGCTCCTGCTGCCCGGCGGATTCGGTCGCGGCCTTGGCGGCGTCCTGCGCGGCCTTCTGGGCGTTCACGCGGGCGCGCATCGTGTTGGTCGCCGTCTTGAAGGCGGCGGTCTGTGCGGCGGTGAGGCCGATGGCCGCCGGGGCGGATTCCCACACGGGAAAGTGCGCCTCGCACCAGAGAAGGAACTGCTGACGGTCACGCGGGTAAGTCCCCATAAGAACACCTCCGCCGCGAGCGCGGCGATTGTGGTCGGCGTCGCGCCTGGGGAAGTCGCGCGGCCCGGCCGATGCCCGGCGAAAGCGCCGCTCACGCGAGCCGCGCCCCGCCGCTCTCCATCGTCGGGCCGATGATGGAGGGACTTGAGGCGGAGATCACCGACAGCGGATCTCCGCCGGCGACCCGCGCCCTCGGGACGGCGTTCACGAAGGCACTGGAAGCGGACGCCCGAGCCATGAAAGTTGGCAGGAGGCAGCACGCCCGCGGGCACCACCCGCAGGGGTGCCCTGTCCTTGACCGCTCGGCGGGTAGCAAGTACAATCACAGGGCAGTACCAAGTCCCGAATCGGAGGACACGCCATGGCTGCAACGTCCAAGTTCGCCGTCGAGCTCCTGAGCCTATACAAGCCGTTTCCGGCATGGGAAGGGAAGCTCTTCCTCAGCGATCTGGTGAATCGCGCGGTCGACATGGACCAGTCCTTGCCGGGTACGGCCAAGGCGAGCCACACCCAGACCGCAGCGTTCTTTGACTACGCCTGCGAGATCAAGGCGTTCGTCAAGGAGTTCGCGCAGAGCATCGGCATCGATACGGCCGCGACCATCACCGTCGAAGGGGAGAAGATCGACGTCTACGACTGGACCTGCCTGAACTACAGCGCATTCGAGGCCCTGGTGGCCCAGACAGAACAGCAACTGTCGGTCGAGGTTCCCGATCTCAAGCTTGTCGTGCCGAGCTGGGTGGCGGCCATGGGGCCGGAGGACCTTGCCCGCAAGGCGCTGGCGAAGATCCTCGCCATTCTCGGCGTGACCGAGTTCTACGAAGCATTCCTGGCCGTTCTCCAGGAAGGCTGGGGCAACATCCTGAAGGACCTCGGAGAGGCGATCACGCGGCGCGATTGGAAGCGCGTTCGGGCGTTGCTCAAGAAGCTGCTGGACATCATTATTTCGAGCGAGTTCTTCGAGCGTCTTGCGAGGCGCATCGGGCGTGCCGCCGCGGCCAAGGTGGTCGGGAAAATCCTCGCCAAGTTCATCCCCGTCGTGGGATGGATCTGGCTGATCGGCGCGATCATCTGGGCGTTCGCGGAAGAGTTCATCTGATCGGAGGTGCCGCGATGCTCACCCGCCTACTCGGCGCCGTGCTCGGGGTGGCGACGATGTTCGTGTGGGGTACCGCCAACGCCGCCTCCCGCCCGCCGCTGCACGTGCCGGCATGGGGATTCGGCGCGATGGTGGGGGTCTTGGTGCTCGCGCTCGTGCGTCACTCCATGAGCGTCCGAAGCACGGGAGGTCCGGACTCGCTCGCGGTCGGACGGCTTGCCGCGTCCACGCTGCTGTCCGTCGTCCTCGCCGGGCTCACGCTGGGGGTTGCGGTTGTCGTGGAACGGGCGCTCGCGGCGGGAAGCACGGCCTGGACGGAGACGCTGTTGAGAGCGTGCTTCCACGCGCTCGCAGTGCTGACCATCGGGCTTTGTGTGTCCCCGACGAAGCCTGAGCGCACGCCGCAGAACGACGGCGCCGAGTAGCATCCATGCTGGCGGACAAGATCGTGCCCACATCGATGACGCACTCGACGATGCTGCTGTCGCGGCTGGCGGCGGAGATGCCGACCGTCCGCGGCACCACCGACACGCGCAGGTCCTTGAGGTCCTCCAGCGTGAAGGCGGGCTGGTACATCCGCTCGGCGCTCACCGGCTGAGCGAAGGTCCCGGCGTTGATGTGCGCGGCGACCGCGTCGGCGATGGCGGCGATGGTGCTCATGGACGGGCCTCCAGCGCCGCGTTCAGGCCGGCCACCTTGCCCTCCAGGTAGGAGACGCGCCGCTCCATCGCCTGGTAGTCGGCGCGGATCGACCGTGCCTCGCCGATGAACTCGTCGAGCCGCTTCTCGACCTGCTGGAGCTTGGTGGTCACCACGCCCCACTGCACGGTCATTGTGCCGGCGGCGAGCACCACCGTGACGAGCACGCCCGCCCACCTCGCCTTCGTCCCGTTCTGGCCGTTCCCGTTGGTCACGTCGTCTCCGTCCCGATGTGCTTGGTGTGAATCCGAAGAACCTTGCGGTACGGGTCGCTGTACCTGAAGGGCGGCTGCCCGCCGGGCGCGTTGACCTCGTACACGAACACCTGCGTTCCGGCTGACTCTCGTACTCGATCACCGGCCCGTGGGAGCGTGAGGCCCGAGCCGAGGTCCAGGTCCGCCGTCCGGATCAGGAAGTCCCGCGACTCGACGCGGCGGATCAGCCCCGCCTCGTCGGCCTGCTCGAACTCGGTGCGCCCGATCGTGGCGGACACCTCCTTGGACTCCGCGCCGCGCTGGTACACCACGGCGCGGCTCATGTGCTTGTGCCGCTGGTCGTCCAGGAACGCCGCGCCCTGTTCGAGCAGGTCCGCCACCGGGAGCGCTCCTTACTGCGACATGCGGATGCGCATGACCGTGTCCGCATCCGCAGCGGTCTTGACGACCTTGCCGATGAGCTTGTTGCCGGTCGCGGTCTTGGTGGCGACTTTGTTGGTGTTGTCCCAGTAGGCCAGGCCGCCGGCGGGGTTGCCGGTGCCGACGCCCGTGGCCTTGGGGAAGTCGAACACACCCTGCACTGCGAGCGATCCGAGCTGACCCGCCTTGAGGTCCACGCGCGTGACGCCGACCAGTTCGTTCTGCACGACGACCGTCCCGGCGGGAGTGTCGGCCCCCGGCGTGTAATCGATCGCCGCGCCTTCGTGGACATACGTTGTTGGCATCTGTGATCCTCCTGCGCCGGCTCCAGGTCCGTCTGTACCGTCCGGCTCAACTTCGCCTTCTTTCCCACCACCAGTCGGAACCTCATCCGCCATCAGGCTTCACCCTTGCTCTTGACCGCCGCGCGGAAGTCCTGCATGGCGACGCCGAAGTCGAAGTAGCCGCGCCACTGCATGCCCAGGGTGTTGAAGTCCGTGTCGCCGCTCTCGATCGTCGGGGTGCGCTTGCCGCGCAGGTACGCGATCTCGATCGCGGCCACGTCGGCGGGATTGGCGAAGAGGTACCAGGCCTTGGCGCTGCCGCCGGTCAGCCCCTGGGCGTTGAGGTACGGCGAGGCCACCGGCTTCCACTTCCCGGCGTGCGGGTTCACGGCGGGCTTGCCCTTGTCCGTCGTGGTGGTCTCGTTGATCCGGGTCTCGGTCATCAGCACCTGCGCCGCGACCTTGAGGGACGACGGCACCAGCAGCACGGACGGCGTGAGCAGGATGGGCTTGCCGTCCGTATCGGTCTGATCCAGGAAGGACTGCTCGGCCTGCGTGAGCGCGTCGATGCTGAGGGCGGTGGCCGCCCCCGAGATGAAGTTCTTGTTGCCGACGCTGAAGAAGTTGGCCGGGTTCGAGAGGAGCAGCTCGAAGACCGCCTCCTCCCGCTTGAGCGCCGACATCCGACCGATGATGCGCGGGATCTGGAGGAACGCCCCCAGGTCGTCGTTGATCATCATCTGCCGCGTCAGAGCGATCATGCGGCCGTACGTCTCGACCTTGTTCGTGAACGCCTGCTCCGAGAGGCCGGCGTGCTTGAGCTCGCCGTCCGGACCGACCTTCTCGAAGACGCCGTTGCCGGTGAGGCGGTAGCGCGTGACCTCCTTGAAGTCGTTCACGTCGGTCTCGGCGCAGAACATGGCGACCACGCTCTCGACGGCGGTGTATGCCGCGAGCATGGTCTTGTTGGCGACGTTGGACAGGATGCCCGACAGCGAGATGGTTGAGAACCCGCCCGTCGCCTGGATGAGCCGGCGGTCGGCGTTGAACGCGGCCCGGATGGTGTCGTTGTCCACCCGGCCCGGGCGCACGTGCTCGCCGCCGGCGCGGATGGTCTCGTAGATGAGCGTGTGCAGACCGGCCCCGCGCAGGTCGTGTCCGACGGCCGCGTTCATGGTCTTATCGTCGTACCACTGACCAACCTGCTTCTCGGGCAGACCCGCCGACAGGCAGAGCGCGGCCTCGATGGCCCGCCCCGCCTGGGCGGGGTCTGCGTCAGTGCGGACCCCGCCCGAGCGCAGGGCCGGGCGCTCGGCGCGGAGCACCTCGAGCTCGGTCTTGTTCAGGTCCCACCCCTCGGCGATGGCCTTCGCCTCCAGTTCCGCGTGCTTGCCGTTCCCAACTGCACAGATGCGGCGGACCTCGGCGATGCGCTTTGTTTCCGCGGCGGTCTCGGCCCGGATGCGGGCGATGACATCCGCGCGGCCGTCCCCTTCGGGGTCCACATCCGTCGCGGTCGCGGTGACGGCGGCCGCCTTCTGCTCGTTGTCGAACATCGCCTGGAGGCTTGCCTTCTGCGCCTCGGTGAGCGTCGCGGCCTCGAAGCCCTTGGCGGTGAGCCACTGAGCGAACGTCATGTCGTCCTCCTTGATCGCTGCCGCCGCGACGCTCGCGGTCGTGTTGTCATCCGCACCGAGGGCCACGAAGCTCACCTCGCCCAGCACGCTGCGGCGGGCAATGTGGACCGGCCCCTCGAACTCGCGGCCGTTGGCGACCGCCCTCTTGCCCTTGGGCACGAACTCCATCCCGCCCGGCTGCGCCATCGCGCCCAGCGAGGCCTGCCACGGGAACCCGTTGCGGCTGCTCTCGACAATCTCGCGAGCCACCGGCCCAGCGCCGGAGATGACGCCGGACACCAGCAGCTGCGACCCCTCGACGCGGACCGAGTCGGTATGGCCGACGATGAGGGAGCGGTTGTGGTCCTTGAGGATCGGGCGGCTTTTCGTCCCACCACCGGCGACCTGGAGCCCAGCCAGATCGACCACGACAGGGTGCGGCCAACCGGCGAGCATCATGGGGCCGCCCGTGTAGGCCGTCATCGAGAACCGACGCAGCGCGGGCGCGCTCGCGTCGCCGGTCGGTGGGCCGGCCTCGATCCACCCACCGACGGGCGCGCAGAGATTCAGCAGTCGCTCATTCGGCATCGTCGGTCTCCTCGCCCGCGGGCGTCGGCTGGAGCGGCTTCGCCTGCTCAACGCCCAGCCCGAGCTCCTTCATCAGCGCGACCTCCTTGGCCCGCTGCCGCAGCTCGGATTCCCAGTCACGCCCCTGCTTGGCGAACTCCGCGGCCAGGGTCGTGGTGTTGGAGCTCAGCCGCGTCGCCTGCGCTGTCGCCTCCTTGGCGGGATCGACGTGCTCGTTCCCATCCCAGAACCACTGGCGGGGTGGGGACTGTCCGGTGGCGATGAGCGTGCGCACGCGGAGCGGCAGCAGGTCGGTGACGAGCACCGCTTCACGCAGCCAGGCGTGCAGGAGTCGGTCGAGCACGACGCACGCCAGGTGCTCCTGCTCGACGCGGATGCTCTTGAAGTAGGTCTGGTGGTCAAGGCGACCGCTGGCGTAGTTGTACCCCGAGGAGTTGCACGCTGCGACGTTGAACGGCATGTTCAGGCAGCGGGCGATCTCGTTGAGGATCTCGCGCTTGAACTCGGCGTAGGTGGTCGCGGGCTGCTCGGCCTGCACCTGCGCCATCTTCCAGCCGCCGGGCATGGTGAGGAGCGAGCGAGCCTCGAGCTCGATGGCGTCCATCGGCTCCACGCTCTCGGCCTCGCCGTTAGCGGGGGCATCGGTGTAAAGGATGCCCGCGAAGTCGGCGGCGGTCTCCGCCGCGCCGAGCACCGCGAGTGTGAACCGGCGGAGCTGCGCGAAGAGTGGGAGCGCGGGCGTGATGTCCGGGACGCCCCGGCTCTGCCCCGGCCGGTCGCTGCGGAAGTAGTGAATCACCGACTCGGCGGGGACGCGGTCGTACTCCACACCGAGGTAGCCCGAGCGCGTGTCGCCCGGATGCGCCTTCAGGATGTGGTACTCCGACGGGTTGCCCGCGACGTCAAAGACGATGCCGTCCACGGCGTTCTCGTCCACGGGCCAGAGGTCCGGTGTCGTGACCTGGTCGGCTTCGACGAGCCGGATGTCGAGTTTCACGGGCGTCGGCAGGCGCGGGTTGTTCACAAGCACGCCGAAGACCTCGCCGTCCGTGGCGCGGGAGGCCCGCATCGTGCGGAGCTTCTCCGGCAGCCCGATCGCCTTCGCCCATGCCATGAACGCCTGCTCGATCCGCTCGTTTCCGCCGTCGTCCTCCGTGAGCAGTTGCAGGCGGGGACCGGTGCCGACCACGTCGTTGGCGAGGGTCAGCACGATCCCTCTGGCGTAGGAGTTGTTCGCCGCCTCGTACCGGGCGCGGTTGCGGAGCGTCCGCCGAACCTCGGGCGACGCGGCCGCATCCGCGCTCAGGCCGTCCGCACCGGCCCAGTGCTTGCGGTTGTGGTCGGTGGTGACAGCGGAATCGAACCCAGCCCGGAGAAGGCGACGGAAGAAGCCTCCCTTGGCCCTGGCAAGGGGCTGGACGGGCGGGGAGTTCGGCTTGGATCGGAAGAATCCAAACATCATCCGCCCTCCGCGCCGGGCGGGATCAACCGCGTGAGGCGCAGGGCTTTGGCGGGCTTCTTCGCCGCCTCGGCACTCGCCAGGAACTTCGCCGCCTCGATTTGATCCGGCAGCGAGTGCTGCTCGACGCTGCCCGCATCCCCCTGCGCGCGCTTCGGCCCCGCCGCGTTGTCGCGGATGGCCTGTTCGAGATCTGGGGTGAGGGGGGCGGGGTCCGGCATGATCGCTCCGAGCCGCGGCACCGCGCCGCGTCTACGGGCCATCTACGCGAACCGCTTCGAAAATGGCGAACGCCGCGCACAGTTCGGTCGATAGATCGACCTCAGACCTGGGCTTCTCGCGTCAGCATGCCTCGCCCGCAGTTGCGGCACTCGCGGCGGCGCACTACAACCCCGCCGGGCCGGTGCTTCACGTACACGACCCGGAAGTGCTGGCAGCCGCAGGCCCGGCAAACGAGCCCGACCTTCTGTCCCCGTTGCGATGGAGCGGCGGTTCGTGCCCTCGGCATCAGCGACGCCCTCCCTGAATGGCCGACAGCTTCATGCGCGGCTTCGCCACGGCCCGTGTGTCCGTGCCGAACAGCACCGCGCCCTCCATCGACGCCGCAACGGCCGCTCCCACCAGGCAGTCGAGCCAGTGGTTGTCGAGACCCTCGACGCGGAGCTTCCACTCGTCCACCGTCCGGCCACGCCCTTCGGTCTTGACTCGGTATTCGCTGGTGAGATGCTCGGCGATGAGGCGGTGCGGCTCGGGCTTGCTGCCGAACAGCGACAGGCAGCCGGGGTCGCCCATCGGGACGGCGAGCCGGGCATGCACGAACGACTTCCAGTAGTTCGTGTCGAAGACGATGTGCCGCACCGCCCGCTTTCCGGTCACCACCGGCACCCGCCAGTTCAGGCCTATACGTTCGCCGCGCTTGCGCCTGTAGTCGGAGAACGGGATGCTCGACGCCCCCACGTACCGACCGTGGCTGGGCATCAGCACGCCCGCGTGCGGGCTCTGGCGGCAGAACTGGTAGACGACATCAGTGGACGACCCCCAGTTGGCGTCGATGAGACAGCGGTCGATCCTGACCATCGCGCCGTCGTCTCGCCGCCACTCGCGGGCGAGGTAGGACGCCATCAGACGCTCCAGCCCGGCGTAGATCGCTCCTTCGACGCCGGCCCGAGGCGCGGCGGTCGCCAGCGTGCGCCGCATGTCGCGGAGCGTGAAGTACGCCGCCTTCTGGTCCGGCTCGGTGCCGTAGTCGATGACGCACCCGGTGAAGTCGTCCTCCCACGCGGCGACGAGGTAGAACAGCGCCTTGCCCTGCACATCTACGAACATCGTCAGCCGCGTGCAGCCGATCGGCACCTCGCCCCGCTGGTGCCCCGATACCTTCGCCGCGATCTGGTCCGCGCTGAGCAGGTCATCGATCGCCTGCACCTCGGGCAGCGGCTCGTTCTGGTACTCGGCATAGAACGCCGCCTCGTCCTGCAGCTTCAGGTTCATCGCGTGCTGGACGGCGGAGAGTTCGTCGTGGTTGTACCGCTCCGGCCAGGCGACCTGCGCCCCCTCGTCCATCGCGGAACGGTGCTGACCGTAGAACGCGGTGGCGTCGGCCAGGCCCCGGTCGTTCCGCAGCCCCTCCGCCCGCAGCTCCGCGTACCGCTGCCACAGCGACTCGCGCACCGGGAACGCGTACACCATCTTCGTCCGCTCGCCCTGCCACTGCGGGTGCTTCTCCCGGTCAAGGATGCGGTCGGCCAGGTCGTCGGGGCGGACGACCGTCAGGGTCATCAGCCCGGCGATCTTCTTGCCGGGCCCGGCGAGACCGAGGATCGCGCCGGCGAGGATGCGCTCCCGGTTGGCGCACTGCGAGGGTGACCGGGCGCTCTCATCGGTCTGCGGGTCGTCGATGAGCACCAGCGACGGGCGGGCCGATGTCCCGTCGGCCCGCTTGTGCTTCATGCCTCGGATGCGGCCGGTGATCCCCGCGACACGGATGATGGCGCCCGCTGCCGGCGAGCCCGGGATCGTCGGCAGCACGATCTCTTTCGCCGTCCACCCGATGTGCGTCTGCTTCCCCTGGAAGAGCTGCCCAGACGCCCGCTGGTGGATGCCTTCCAGCGCCCGGATCGGGTGGCAGACCTCAGGAAAGTCGCCCGCGAGCAGTTCGCTGTTCTCCAGCTCGGCCTTGATCGACTCGAGCATCCCGGCGGCGTGCTCTTCGTCGGAGCCGATCAGCGCCACGAAGTCGCGGTGGCCGTACAGCATCGCCCACAGGCACGCGACCTCGCAGAGACTGGTCTTGCCGCTGCCGCGCGGCATCGCCATCGCAAACAGCCCACCCTCGAGGACCGCCTGCTCGATCTTGGCGACCACGCGCAGATGGTCGGGCGACCAGGGGAGATGGAACGTCTGGGCGAAGTAGGCGTCGCAGAAGTATCCGAAGTCCCGCGCCGCCTTCTCCTTCCTCCCCGGATCGGCTACGGGGGGCAGGTCGCCGATGTCGCGTCCCGAGAGCGAGAGCATGGCGTTGCGGAGCCGCGCCCGCTCCTTCATCGCCTC
>Ga0065721_10049382_pt1 | contig 35615 bp, 24 predicted proteins | sample Mesricmetagenome_FD_59108 | JGI IMG/M metagenome (GOLD analysis project Ga0065721, IMG submission 59108) | Mesophilic microbial community from rice straw/compost enrichment Sample: eDNA_1 v2 (version 2) | ecosystem: Engineered > Solid waste > Grass > Composting > Bioreactor | place: USA: Davis... | reverse complement strand
CACCCGCAGGGAAACGCTCTCCCCATCAGCCGACATGCAGACCTCCCTATCCAAAAGGGGGCCCAGTTCCTGAAGTCGCTACTGGTCCAGTTTGCCAAGACGCCCGACAGCCAGCGGTAGAACCGGCTCGCCACGGTTCCGAAGGAGCCATACCGTTCCGGCAAATCCCGCCATGGCGCTCCGCTGCGGGCGATCCACAGCATGCCGTTGATTATGCGTCGGTGAGAGTGGTTCGGGCGGCCAGTGTGCGGCTTTTCGGGAGGAAGCAGCGGCTCCAGCCGCTTCCATTGTGCGTCGGTCAGTTCATAGCGTCCCATTCAGCACAAATGGAGAACGCCTTCTCAACCCGCCACCCCTTTGCCAACGCGCCCTAATCCCGGTCCCGCTGTCCGTTTCGAAGGCGTGGAGGTCGATGCACTCGCACTCTATCGATCGCCACAGCCGTTCGATGAAGACGTTGGCCATCCACCCTTCTTCGTCTCTCGGGTCGCGGAGCTTTCCGCCGATGTGCTAAGCATAGCCGCACCATTCATTCTCGCCCAACTTTGCGTTCAGGGATCATGGATCGACCGTCGGCATCCGGGATTGGGCAGGGAGGCGGATGCCTCCTGGTGACAGGTGCGGCCGGTTACATCGGCCGTGTTCTGGTCGACCGAGCACTTGCCTCTGGTTGGCGCGTCATCGCGCTGTCGCGGAGGCCTTTGGAGGGACCGTCGGGACGCTGGTGCCGTTTCGTTCCGTACGAGTTGGGGCGTGCCCTCGACGTGGCGGCCCTGGAGGACGCGGGAGCCGGCAAGGTGGACGCAATCATCCATCTGGCGGCCGATACCCGTATCGACGAACGGGCGCCTGGACTGTCCGAAGAGGCCGAGATCGATGCGGCCCGCAGTCTGCTGGATGTGGCCGCAGCCAAGCGCGCGCGCTTCATCTTTGTGTCCAGCCAGTCCGTCGGTGCTGCCGAGGAGACACGGTACAGCCGCGTGAAGCGGCGCATCGGAGATCTGGTGGCCGGGGCCGGAGGCCATGTCGTCCGTCCTGGTTTGGTGTATGGAGGTCCGCAGGCGGCCGGCCTGTTCGGCACCCTGTGCGGGCTGGTCGCGCAATCGCCCGTCATCCCGGCCCTTCGCCCGGCGCCGAGGGTTCAGCCGATCCATGTTGCCGATCTCTGCGACGGTCTTCTCAAGCTGGCCGGCGATCCCGCCTTGCCGCCTGGGGCCTATGACATCGCGGATCCCGAATCGATTCCGTTCGACAGGTTCCTGGCCACCGTCGCCCGACACCGGGTGAGACGCTCCCCGCTGTTCGTGCCGGTGCCCTACGCACTGCTGGCCATGGGTGCCCGGATCGCGGCCCGCGTGCCCTTCCTGCCCACCCTCGACATGGGCCGGGTCGAGGCGTTGCGGCGCCTGCCCGCCATGGACACGCGTCGGTCCTTGGCCGTGCTCAGCCTGCGCCTCCGCCCCCTGGCCGACGGCATGCGGCCGAGCGGGCGAGCCCGCTATCGGTTGGCGGCGGAGGGGGCTGCTTTGTTCCGCTATCTCGGTGGACGTGCGGCGGGGATGGGGCTTGTACGCCGCTATGTCCGGGCAATCGAGGCCATCAACGGCGGCATTCCCCTTGAACTGCCCTCGCTCATGGTGAAGAGACCCGCCTTGCTGCGGCTGGTCGACCCCTTCCCGTTCCCCGGCGGCCCACTGCGACGCCGGCTGGACATGGCCGCTGCCCTTCTCGAAGCAACGCCCGCCGGCGACCGGCTGTTCGTGGCCCGGCATCGGCGCGGCGCGGCGCGAACCGCTGTGGACATCATCCTCGCCATAGCCGCCGACGGGCTGGCCCTGGTCCTACGCCCCCTGGTGAAGCTTGTCGGGGCGAAACATGTTGGTTTGAACGGAATGCACCGTGCCCGCTGATCGCAACGTCGCCATTTCCCCTGCCGGCGCCATTGCCGACATCGTCGTTGTCGGGGCCGGGCCGGCCGGTGTGGCGGCCGCTTATGCCGGGCTCGACGCCGGCTTGTCCGTGATCCTGGTGGATGGCGGAGGGCCAGGGGTGGAGGCTGTGCCCAACCGGAGCCTGGTTGAGGTGCGGAGCAGCGATGCCGAGCAATGGCGCGCGCTGATCGGCACCGACTTCCATGCCTTGCAGGGGGACGGGGCCGCGACGCCGAAGCTGCGCGCGCCGACGAACCGCCACGTCTTTGCCGGCTACGCCGATGCCTACGGCCTGCGTGAGGACAATTTCCTCGCCTTGGGGTCGCTGTCCGGCGGCGGGTTGTCGAACGCCTGGGGGGCCGGGGTCGCCTGCTACGATGCGGACGACCTTGCCGGATTCCCCGTCGCCCTGGCCGACTTGGAGCCATCCTATCACACCATTGCGGCACGCATCGGCATCAGCGGCTGCACCGATTCGGGCGACGCCATGGCGCCGTTCTTCGGCACGGCTGTGGACGTTCAGCCGCCGCCCGACCTGAACGAGAACGCGCGCCGGCTCCTGGCCCGGTATGGCCGCCGGCCTTCCCCCGACCTACGCCTCGGGCGGTCGCGCAACGCGGTCCTGACGCAGGATCATGCCGGCCGGCAGGGCTGCAACCGGTGCGGATGGTGTCTCTGGGGCTGCAATCGGAAAGCCATCTACTCGGCGCGCCACGACCTGGACCGCCTCCATGGAAGGGCCGGATTCCGCTACATTGGCGACGTCGTGATCGAGCGTGTCCTGCCCCGTTCCGAGGCTGGGGCACCGGATGGTGGCGCGACGTGCCAAGCCATCGGCCGGGTGCGCTCGACCGGGGCGCCGCTGGTGGTGCACGGCCGGCGTATCCTGGTTGCTTGCGGCGCCATCGGCACGGGGCGGCTTGTCCATGAGTCGCTGGGGCGTCGCGGCCGGCCCATCCCGCTGCTGACCACGCCGGCGGTCGGCTTCGCCCTCTGGATGCCGGAGCGGTTTGGCGCCGCGGCCGAGCCCCAGCCTTTCGGCTTGGCTCAGCTGTCCTTCCAATGGCAGGATCCTGAGCGAGCCGACGGCTACGTGTTCGGAAACATCTTCGGCACCGACGCCCTGCCGGCCTCCGAACTCGTGCGCCACGTACCCCTCTCGCGCCCTACGGCCATCCGGCTCATCCGCGCGCTCATGCCATCCCTCCTGGTCGCCAACCTTTTCATGCCGTCGGACCATGGGGCGCACCGGCTGGAAATCCGCGCGGACGGCGGGATCGACGTCGTCGGCCGCTACGACGAGGAAAGCTTCTCCGCGAAGCTGGCGCGTGTCCGGCGGGGATTGAGCCGGGCCTTCCGGCGCTGCGGAGCGATGATGCTGCCGGGCAGCTACAAGCCCACGATCCCCGGGGCGGACGTGCATTACGGCGGCACCGTTCCAATGCGCACCGCCCCGCAAGCTGGGGAGGCTTGGCCCGATGGGCGTGTCGAGGCATTGCCCGGCGTGCACGTGGTCGATGCGGCGGCGTTTCCCCGGCTGCCCGCGAAGCCGCACACCTTTACGATGATGGCCAACGCCGACCGCATCGCGCGGCTGGCTGCCCGTTCGCTGGTGAATGGGGACGCCTCAGCATCGGTCCCAGGCTAGCGATCCCACCGGTGCCGCAAGACGATGACGTGGTGGAGCGCTAGGAGTGGCAGAATGGGCCGGACGAGCCATTCCATCGCTTTGATGGCGGGAATGCCGATGTCCGGCACCAACTGGCGAAAGTTCAGCCCGCCGGACAGAAGGTAGCGCATCAGGTTGCCCAGCGGTTCGGCATGGACGATCTCCAGGTCCGGAAAACGCGCTTCGAACGTCGCACGGTCGCGCACGAAGACGATGTGGCTGAGCGCCTGATTGGCCCCGTTCATCGGGCCGTCGCTCGGCGCTTCCCAGCCGGGCATGGTCTTGTCGAAGCCCTCCGAGGCAAACAGGCGCTTGTAGAGCAGGCTTGCGACGGGGCCATGGTAGGGTTCGATCAGGATGACGCCGCCGCCGGGCGCAACCACCCGCTCCACTTCGGAAAAGAAGCGGTCGGGCTGTGGGAAATGATGGAAGCAGTTTTGCCCGTACAGCGCGCGCACGCTGCTGTCCGGCAGGTCCATGGCCTGGGCATCGAGGGTGCGGTCGAGGTGGGATGCCGCTACCACGTCGGTGGCCAGAACATCCGGGTAGCTGTCGCGCACGGGGGCTACGCCGGCGCCGATCTCGACACGCAGGCCGTCCGTCTTACCAAAATACCGCTCGTCCAACGTCCGGAACAGGTGATGGAACTCGGTAAAGACCTCCCGCAGCATCGGCTTGCGTGCCAGAACGGCGGAGTGCCGGATGATGCGGTCGTCGGAATCGACGTTGAGGTCGGCGACGTCCGGCAGGGCGAGCAGTCGGGTAAGCATGGCGGAACTCGGCAGGGTGGAATGGCGAGAAAGTTGCCTTTGACGGAGATTAGCCGCCTTGGTGGCCAAGCCGCAATCGGCACCGGATCGGCCTTACGGCCGTATGAACGCAAGCCGCTCAAGGGTGACAGGAGGAGTGTCCGGGTCTGTGTTGAAGTACACGAAGGCCGTACGAGCCGCCGCCGGGGCGGTCAGGCTGATCGTGGCCGTTTTCGCTTCCGGCCCGATGCAGCTGTCGGGGCGAATGAACACATCGATGATGCGCCCCGAGGAATCGAGCCAGTTGACCTGCAGCCGAACCGTTGCCGGCCCGCTGCTGCAAGCGAATTTCGCTGTGTAAACCAGAGTTTCGCCAGTTTCGATGGCTGTGGCTTGGGCGACGACGGCTCTGGGCGGCATAGCAAGAGGGCCCGACCCGGTCGATCCGGTGAAGCCGATATTATCCCATTTCGCCAAACCCTCGGCGAAATCGGAGTTGGCCAGCAGATTCATGCCTCCCTCTACTGTGACAGCAATGCCGTACAGGACGGCATCTCCCGCATTCGCCAGAGGAATGCCGGCCTTTTGCAGCAGACGCGTGATCGGCGCGTCTAGAGGGGTGGCGCCCGGTCGCCAAAAAACATGAGTGATCCGGTTCCGCTGAATGACCGACGCCGCTTTTTCGACGGTGTTGGCGGAGGCCAACTCCAGGCTGACTTTCGGGTTGTACCAGGTCCCGTAGATGGGTGTGCCGGCCAAGCCGGCTCCGACGGGCTGTCCAAGGATCAGGACGCGCGCCTCGGTTCCGGCCATGGCGTTCACCGCCTTGACCAAGCCACGGTAAGGCACGCGGCCCGTGACGAAAGTGTCGCGATCACGGACGCCCACAACGACGTCGGCGTCGAAGCTGGACAGAATCCAGCCGGCCGCCGGAAGGAAGGCAATGCCCAGCCCGACGAACAGGGAACCGAGGGCCAGGGAAGAGGTGTGCAGGCCAGACAGCGCTGTGCGCGTGTTCCGGATCTCCAAGGCTCGCAGCCCGCCGGCGCAGGTCACGAGCACAAGTGGCAGGGCCGGATAGAAATAGCGAAGGTACTGAGTGACCGGAAGCAGTAGGGCGACGTATCCCAGGCCCGCCGTCGCCGCAGCCAGGGCCATGCGGTCGCGTCGCGCGGCCGCGACGGCGAGGCCCGGCAACAGCAGCCCGAGCACCGCGAAGCCGAGCGCGCCGTCGTGGCTCTCCATGAAGCGGCCGGAGTTGAACGTCCACAGATAGGGCAGGAACGGGGAAAGCTTCCCAGTCCAGTTGCTGTCCGAAAAGTTGGCCGTGCTGTCGAAGAACGGCGATTTGAAGACGGCGTTGAACCAGGGAAAGATCGGGTTGCCGGTCACCAGATAGGCGTTCAGGTAAGGTTGGCAGGCCAGCAACGCGGTGAGAAGCGCTGAAACCGCCAGGATCGTCAGGGCGCGCCGGGGCGCGTGGCTGCGAAGCAGCACCGCGGTGTAGATCAGGCCGAAGGCCAGGATGAAGAAGGCAGCGTGCAGTTTCACCAAGGCGCCGCCAGCCAGCAGCACGGCGATCGCGGCCCCGTCGCGCAGGCCGACGTCCCGGCCGGCCCGGGCGAGCAGCAGTGTGGTCGCCAGGAAGAAGAGCGCCAGGGCGTTCTCCGCGAACAGGGTGGCGGTTTCGATGACGGCCAGGGGCGTGCTTGTGAGCAGGGCCGCCGCAAGGAAGCCCAGGGCGCGGCCGTGCCGCCAGGCGACCGCGTTGCCGACCATGCCGCAGAGGAGGAGCAGGAAGCCGAAATTGGCGGCTTTCGCTGCGGTCTCTCCGGCCAGCATGTAGGACACGGCAAAGATCCAGTTGGCGCCGTGCGGCCAGACCGCGTTGATGAACTGCGCCGGATCTGGGTCCCAGGCACCGTGCTGGGCCATGGTCGTGGCGACCAGCAGGTGGACGCCCAAAGCATCGTGATACTGCTCAGGCAGGGCCGCGTAGACGCTCTGGGTGGCGAGCGCGAAGGCCAGGATCGCACAGGCCGCGTATTCGCGAAGCCCGGTGCCGTCGCGCCGCGCCCTCCAGGCGAGGACGCCGGCCGCGTAGAGCCGAATCCGACGGTGCCCGGCCAGAACCACCAGGCTAAGGATAGTGGTGTGGACAGCCGCGGTGTGGACCGGCCACGCCGCGGTGAGGCCCACGACGAGCATCAGGAGGGACAGCCCGATGCACGTTGACAGCAGGCCGGCGGTGGGCAAGCCGAAGCGCGCGCGCCAGCGTGGACCGAACAGAAGGTCACCCCCGGCCAAGCACGCGGCCCCGATGAGCGCGACGGATGCCACGGCGCCGACGCCGAAGGCTGCGAGAAGCCACAGGAATCCCAACGTTCCGAGCGCCGGCAGCCGATACCGCGGGCCCGTGCGGGCGGTGCCCAGGGCCAGCACCGCCCAGGCTGCGGCAAACATCTGGAAACGCGACAGTCCAGCATTGCTCCAGAAGGGCCGGGGATCGAGCCCGGTCTGGACGAAGCCGTAGACCAACAGGGCGAGGCTCAAGGCCGCCAGTCCCAGCGTTCCCATCCTGATGAACTGGTGACGCTGGGAGGGGGCGTGCGTTTCCACACAGTTGGTGATCGTCATGCCGGCATTCCGTCGGACAGCCTGTGGCCCAGGCGTGGGATTTCGATGATGGCTCCAGACGCTCCCGGCGATCGGCGCGGCCATGGAGGTCGAGCGCGCTGGTTTCGTCTAAGGCGCATGCCCTGGCTGGTGCGCGCCGTCGACTTCGAAGGCGATGTCGTGCATCGGGATGCCGACAAGCCCGCGGGAGACATGGCTGGAATGGACGCGGAAGAACAGCGCGTCGTCCACCCAGTGGTGCTGGACGTGGTCGATCTGGGTGCCTTCGGCGATGGCGGCCACCACCGCAAAGTCACCGACCGGCAGGTAGGGCATCTGGAAGCGGAAGTTCGCGGCGAACGCCTGCCCGGCAGCCACCTGTACAGGGGTTTCCGCGTAGGACAGGTAGGTGTTGTCCCCGAACAGGTTCTGCCCCAGCCGGTCCTTGATGTAGAAGCCGATGATCGGGCTGAAGAGGTCCTTCTCGGCCTGGCAGGTGACCTTCAGCACGACCTCCTCCCCGCCGTCCAGCGAGGGCAGGACGTTGCCTTGCGGGTCCAGCAGCTCAACACCGACGATGCGGGCGCCCTGGACGCCGTACCAGGGGCTCTCGTCGTTGAATTCGAAGATTTCGATGGTGTTGCGGTGCTGGGAGGACTTCAGGACGTCGTCGCGGGGGTCCTGCACCACCGTCGCCGGGGCCGGCGCCGTGCGGCTGCCGCCGATGCGGAAGCTGTTGGAGGTGTCGCGCTCGCTGTGCAGGTCGGCGATGTAGTGGTAGCAGACGTCCTTCGCCGTCCCGATCTCACGCACCTCGCCGTTTTCCAGCCACACCGCGCGGTTGCACAGGCTGACCACCTGCGACGTGTCGTGCGACACGAAGAACAGGGTGCCGGTTTCGCGGAACTTGTGGATGAAGCGCATGCATTTCTGCGTGAAGGCGGCATCGCCGACGGCCAGGATCTCGTCTACGATCATGATGTCGGCGTCGACATGGGCCGCGACGGCGAAGGCAAGCCGGGCGTACATGCCGCTGGAGTAGAGCTTCACCGGCTGCTCGATGAAATCACCGATGCCGGCGAAGTCGGCGATCGACGCGTAGCGTTCGTCGATCTGCTCGGTGCTGAGGCCGAGCACCGAGGCGGCGAGATAGACGTTCTCGCGTCCGGAGAACTCCGGGTTGAAACCGGCGCCCAGCTCCAGCAGGGCCGCGATCCGGCCGTTCACGGTCAGCGAGCCGCAGGTCGGCGTCAGCGTGCCGCACACGAGCTGCAGGAAGGTGGACTTGCCCGAGCCGTTGCGGCCGATGATGCCGACCGTTTCGCCCTTGGCCACGGTCAGGTCGATGCCCCGCAATGCCCAGTATTCGTCGTAATACTTGCGCCGGCCGCGACAGATCATCTGTTTCAGGCGGTCCTGCGGCTTGCGGAAGATGGGATAAGCCTTGCCGAGGCCGACCGCCTGGATGGCGGTCTCGGGAACGGCGGTCTCAGACGACATCGGCGAACCCCTCACGCGTCTTTCATGGAAAACATGCGGCGAAACCCGTCGCAACCGGGGCGCCCGGTCTGAAGCCAAGGCGCCAGGACCTGCGCGAACGCGTCGCTCTCATGTCCGGCCACAGCAACGTCGAATGATTGTCCGCTGAACAAGGTCGAAAATCCCCTTGCCGCACCGAGGCGTGCGGGCGCGGCACTCTACTGTGCACCCCTGCCGATGACAACCGCTACCGACCGCTGCCAACCCCGTGGGCGGCCAGCAGCCCTTCGGTTTGCATTTGGAAAAAGGGCTCGTTATAGATGCGGCCGGATCGGAGGAATTCGTTCGATCATGGGAACGCCGGGTGTCGGTGAAGGGCCTTTTGGACTGCTGGGAACTTTGACCATGACTGCGATTCCGAAGCCTGTGGAGAAAGGCGGAGACTTTGCCGTCGCCGTGGTTATTCCCTGCTACCGGGTGAAACGCCACATTTTGTCGGTGATCGACCGCATCGGCCCGGAGGTCCGGACGATTTACGTTGTCGATGACAAGTGCCCCGAGCAGTCCGGCCAGTTCGTGCTCGACACCTGCAAGGACCCGCGTGTCCGCGTGCTCTTCCATCTCGTCAATCAGGGGGTGGGCGGGGCGGTCGTCACCGGCTACGAGGCGGCGATCGCCGACGGAGCCGACGCCATCGTGAAGGTCGACGGCGACGGGCAGATGGACCCGGCGCTGATCCCCCAGTTCGTCGCTCCCATTTTCGACGGGTCGGCCGATTACACGAAGGGCAACCGGTTCTTCGACCTGACCAACATCTCCAGCATGCCGCCCATCCGGATTTTCGGCAACGCGGTGCTCTCTTTCATGTCGAAGCTGTCGAGCGGCTACTGGGACGTTTTCGATCCAACCAACGGATACACCGCCATTCATGCGCGGGTTGCCGGGGTTCTGCCCTTGTCCAAGATCAGCCGGCGCTACTTCTTCGAATCCGATATGCTGTTCCGGCTGAACACGGTGCGCGCCCGTGTGGTCGACGTGCCCATGGATGCCGTCTACGGCGACGAAGAGAGCAACCTCAAGATCAAGAAAATCCTGCGCGAATTCCTGACCAACCATCTCAGGAACACGGTCAAAAGGGTCTTCTACAACTATTTTCTGAGAAACTTCACGATCGCCTCCATCGAGTTGCTGCTCGGGGCCCTGCTGATGATTTTCGGCATCGCTTTCGGCGGTCTGGCCTGGATCCGGTCGGCCGCCGCGGGGGTGGAAACCGCGCCCGGCACGGTCATGCTGGCCACGTTGCCCATCATCATCGGGCTGCAATTCCTCCTGGCCTTCGTGTCCTACGACATCTCCTCCATGCCCACACGCGCCCTGCATCCGATGCTTGCCATCCGCAACCGTGTGCGCCTGCACATCGCAAACCGGGCGCCGGAAACCAATTTGGAGACATCGTCTCATACCGCCGGCACCTGAAGGCGCCGCCGGCATGCCCCTCTCGATCAATGCCACTTGATTGATACCAGGGCATTGATCGGACGGTTTCGCGGCTGGAAAATGATGGAAGCGATCTTTTTCCGGCCGGATCAGTGGGCCCGTTGGGCCAAGGCCTTGATCTCGGACCAGTAGGACCAGTCCCAGGCGTTGCTCGGCCCCGCATCGGTGACGAAGCGCAGCGTGGACGCGGATTGGCGCGGAATGGCGATGGTGGCGCTTTGCTTGCCACGGTCGGCTTCCACCTCGACCGGATTGAGGCAGCGGCGCCAAAGCCGGTTCGACTCCCCGGATGCCGTGTCGTTCCAGACCTCGAAGCACACGCCGTCACTCTCCCCGCCCCGGCTCCACGTTCCGTCGAACATGCCGAAGCCGACCTGCAAGGCGTCAGCCGTTTCCCCGCCCGGCAGGTCGGCGGCCGGAAGCGACAAGGTCATGGGCGCGTGGGCGAAGAGCAGATTGTCGTTCCGGATTTCCGGCGCGATCGGGGTCGAATTCTTCCAGGATGCGGCCAGGAGATTGAAGGTGCGCTGGGAACCGAGCAGCGAAAGAAGCGCATCGGACGGCTGTGCGGCCGGCGCCGGAGGCACCGTAAGCCGGTGGAATCTCACCTGGATCCGGTTGTCGAAGACGCGTGAGCCGAGGAAGCCCGTCGTGATCCTGATGGCGGTGGGACGCTTGGCGGGCTGCCATTCCCGGCTTTCCGGGTGCGAGAAAAAGCTCAGGAAATCCATCGTGTTCCCGACGACGGGCGACAGCAGGAACCCGGCGCCGCTCATGCTGGGCACCAGACGCCATGTGCGCCATCCCGCCGCCCCGAACTCCGCGTGGATGAGCACCTCCGGCTCCTTGAATGCGGTCGTGACCAGCTTGCCGGCGATGTTCCTCTTCAGGTCGATCTCGACCCACAGGGGGCCGTCGCCGTCCGGCACCGCCAGACGGCTGTCGAAGGTGGTCGGGACCTCGGAAACCAGGGGCAGGGAAACCGGCCTCGGCTGCGGCCGCTCGCGCAGGACGGCAAATCCATCCCGCAGGTCGACGGCGTCGTAATGCTGGATCAGCACCGGCCACAGCGCCCCGCTGTCGAGCGAGGGGAAGCGGTTGTCGATGACGGAGGGCATGAACAGAACGGTCTTCGGCCGGCCGTCGCCCCGGAAGGCGTCGCGGTTCCGTTCGATCAGGCTGGGCGTGTAGGCCGAATAGCTCTGGAAAACCGGCCTTGGCCGGTACTCAAGGCCATGGGCCAGAAGGATGGCCTGGTCGGATGTGAACAGATCGACGCTTCCCTCGATCGGCCCGATCGGATGTTCGGCGCGGATCCTGGCAAGGGCCGCCTGACGCTCCCCTTCCAGAGCGCGAAGGCGCGCCGGCCAGTCCAGCGCGGTGGCGAGCGCGGTGTCGACGCGGTCGGCTAGGCCGGCGGTGGTGAAGACGCCGAGTGGCCAGGTGGTCTCGCCCTCGTTCTGGTAGCGGTGGGACAGCGTGGCCCCGGCGAAGGAGGCAAGGCCGATGGCGAGCAGCACCGCCGCGCCGAGATTGCCGGAGATGATCCGCGCCCGGCCGCTCAGGAAGGCGGTGGAGAGCACCAGCCCGCTCCAACCGATCAGGGCGTGGCCGTCATGGCGCACGAAGGCCGCCTTGAAGATCATGAACAGGGACAGGAGGAGGGCGGCGACGATGCCCGCGGAGACAACGTATTCACGCCGGCGACGGGCGTGGCGGACCTCCATGGCCATGAGCGACACGGCCAGAACGGCGGAAAGGCCGGTGAAGGCGGCGATTTCCCTCCAGGGGCCCTTGACCTGCATGGCGCGGCTGTAACCCGACGAAATCTCAAGCGCGCCCGAGATATAGGGGATAAGGCTGGAAAACTCCTGGCCGGACCAGCGGTAGAGCAGCGCGAAGGACGCGGCGAACGCGATCAGCGGCAGCGGCATCCGCCGGTGCTTCAGCGCATCGATGGCCGCCGCGATCGCGATCACCAGGGATGCGATTAGAAAGGCCGTGAACTTGGACAGCGCAAAGGCCGCCAGGACAACTGCCAGGGCCACGGCAAGCCCCCGGCGTTCCGGCCGTGTCGTTTGCAGCACGATCAGAAGAAGCGGGCTCAGCAGCAGGAAGCCGTCGTTGGGGAAAAGCGCGGCGGCCGCGATCACGAAAAGCACGGCAAGGACCGGCGGTGCCGTGGCGTCGGGCCGGAGCGCCAGAAGGGTCGTGGTCAGGAGCACCGAAAAGAGCGTCCAGGCCAGAACCAGCCAGATGTAGGTGTCCGGGGCGAACAGGCCCGTGTACAGGAAGCCGAGCGGGCCGAAGGTGAAGACGATGTCCTTGCCGAACTGCAAGGAGTTCCGGAAAGCGTGTTCGATGACGAGTTGCCAGGACGGGTCCAGCCCTGCTGCCGGCATTCTCGGGTGTAATGGTGCGATGTAGAGGGCCGCCAGCACCGATAGAACCGATGCCAACACCACATTCCATAACGACGTGACGATGCCCGCAGGCTTTTGGGTAAGGATGGTGTCTTGAAGCATCGTTTCTGCCGGGAAATGCGGATGGGGTGAGGTTTTTCGGGGGATCATCAGCGCAGGTACGGCATCAGGTCCGTCAGGCGACGGATCGAGATGGAGGCTGCGGACATGATGGCTGTGGGGACCTCCGCGGAGGGGCCGCCGGCTTCCGACAGCAGGGCCCGCAGCCCGACCCCGGCCGCCTGCGCGGCCTCCATGTCGGTCGGCTGGTCGCCGAGGAACACCGACCGCGAAAGGTCGAGATCCAGCCGCCGCGCCGCTTCCAGGATCATGCCGGGATTGGGCTTGCGCCAGAAGCTGTCGCGGGCATAGCGCGCAACCGACCCGCCGCGGTGATACGGGCAGTGGAACACCCCGGCCAGTTCGACGCCGCGGGCCCGGAACGCGCCGCACATCCAGGCGGACAGGTCCAGGAACTCGGCCTCCGTGTAATAGCCCCGCGCGATGCCCGACTGGTTGGTGACGACCGCGATGCGGAAACCGCGGTCGGCCGCGTGGCGGGTCAGGTCGAAAATCCCGTCCATGAAGTCGAAGCGCTCGCGCCCGCCCACGTACCCGTGGTCGACGTTCACGATCCCGTCGCGGTCAAGCAGCAAGGCCCGGTACGGCATGGTTCTGGTGGCTCCGCCCGCTCGGTTGCTCATGCCCGGTTGCTCATGGGGCCGCCGCATTCAGCGGCAGGCGGGGCTGGCCGACCGCCAGCCATTGCCCCCACTCCCGTCCGTTGTCTTCCGCCTGGATCTCGATGGCGGCAACGGAGCCGTCCGTGGGCAGCGTGACCTCCCACATCTGCCACGTCGCGAAGCCGGCGAGCGGGAGACGGGCCAGCACCCGCCCGCTCGCCGGATCGACAACCCGGAGCGCCAGCCCTTCCGTGCGCGGCCCGGTGACCACCGGCACGAGGAGCGCGCGCGCGCCCTCAAGCGGGCCGCTGCGCCAGCGAAGCCGGCCCGTGTGCGCGTCGTCGCCCGCCCAGGACGCATGCACCGGCCCGTCGACGGGCGGTGAGCCCACGGCCTTGTTGAAGCCGTTCTCAGCCCAATGCCCCTCAATGGCCGGGGATTCCATCGACACGGTCCGGCCCGCCTGCGCCGCTGGCACGACGCGGGCCATATCGATGCTCTCGACCGTGCGCGCCGGGGACAACGGACATGCGGCGCGCCCCTCGTCCATCAGGGCGTAGGCGGTGACGTTGGCGGCACGCTCGATCCGCAGGTGGCCGTTCCATCCCGCCCGGTTGAACCGGACCTTGACCGGCGTCGCGGGCGCGACGCGCGACGGGAAGCCGGTCAGGGCGTAGCCGACCACCACGCCGGCGTCATCGGCCAGCACGATGCGCGCGGGGGCTTCCCCAGCGTTCCGGTCCCAGGCCCAGCCGTGCACCCGCCATGCCGGTTCGTCGGGCGTCGGAATGGATTCGGCGGCTTCGAAGGACCCGAGGCAGACGTTGGGCGCTTCCAGCCGGACATGATCGGCCAGCCGCGTTCCCTGCCACGCCGCCCAATCCTTGGCGAAGATCGACACGCGCTCCTCGCGCATGCGCCGGACCGGCTCGGCAAGGTGTGCGGGATCCGGGTAAATGCGCCCCAGCTTCTCCGCATCGAACGCCCCGGCCAGCAGCGCCGTGGCCGCTTCGCGCCGGATCAGACCGACCTGCTTGGCTTCGCGAATGACGAACGGCTGGGTGGCCGCGATCAGCAGGACCACGCCCGACACGGCCGCCGGACCGGCCCACCGCCGGGGCCATCCGGCCGGCAGCAGGCTCAGGGACAGCAGGATCGCCGCGCTCCAGAACACCACGGCGGCCGCGCCGTAGCGTTGGGACATGGCCTGGTCGAGCAGGCCGGCATCCAGGCGGCCCAGGGCGGTCACGAGCGCCGTCCCGGTCACGAACGCCATCACGTGCAGCAGCGCCAGACGCGCCGGATACGCCCGGCCGGCACCCAGCATCAGCCGCAGGCCCAGCACGGCGAACAGCAGCACCCCCACCCCGCCGGCCGCCATCGCGGCGGGGATCCGCAGGGCCGCGTGGTCGAAGCCCATGGATGCGCCGGCGAACGCCGCCAGATGCCCGAGCGGTGCGCCCAGGTAGGTCAGCGCGTAAGCCGCGACGAGGTCGAGCCGCCCCAGCAGTCCCGTCGCTTTGGACGGCCCGATCGGCGCGATGAAGTGCCACAGATACGATCCGATCAGGGCGGCGGCGGCGAGCGTCAGGATGGCGATGTGCCGCTTCGGCAGGCGCAGCCACACCCCCAGCGTGATCAGCAGCGGCGGCACCAGCACGCCGTTCGCCATGGAATAGACGGCGATGCCGCCGCACAGGACGGCCAGCACGAGACCGGACGGCGTGCCTGCCCGCAGCGCCAACGCGGCGAAGGCCGCGGTCGCCGCGGCGTAGACGCCGACGAACTGGACCTGGAACCCCCAGGAGAAGTTTTCGAGCTGGTAGCCCCAGAACAGGAAGGCGCCGACGACGCCGGCAGCCCACACCGTGCCGGCGGTCCCGCTATCGGCGAGGGGACCGCCGCGGCGCGCCAGGACCACCAGAAGGATCGTGTGCAGCGCCTGGATCGCCAGAATCGACCCCAGATTGAACAGGTTCGACCCGGCGAACAGCCAGGCATCGACGATGAAGAACAGCCTGGGGACGGCGATCCGGTGTTCGTTGTGCTGGGCGAACAGGTGGGACCAGTGGTCGGCCACGGTGACGCCCGACCATTGGTCCCAATACGGCACCGGCGAATAGGCGGCGACCACCGCGACCACCGTGGTCACGGCAACCCATGCAGCAAGCAGCGCGGCCAGACCGGCGAGAATGGCGAACGGGCTGATGCGGCGCAGTGCGGACATACTGGCTGCGGACATACTGGCTGCTGACATGCTGGCGAGGTGTCCTCGTCTGGATCGGACGCAGCCGCAGCGTGCGTCCGGAGCGGCGGCAGGGCTACATCATTCCATGGTCTGGCTCAAGCACTAGACCCCGGCGCGTGCGCAAATGACACTTTCTTGTTTTTGCAGGGAATGCGCGCCCGCCGCGCCATGCGGCCGAGCGCTTTGACATCGCCGGCGATTCCTGCAATTTTCACGGCCAATTTTCACGGCAATTCTGCCCAGGTTCCCGCCCGCGCGTCTTTGGTTTGCTATCATGGAAAGGAAGACGGCCCTGTCTATGGCAGCGTCCGAATGTTGTGAGGCCGGTGAAAAGGCGCGCGAGAACCCATCCGTGGATGAGCGTGCGCCGCCGCTCGTCGTCGATGTCGATGGCACGCTGCTGCGCACCGATCTTCTTTACGAGAGCGTCATTCTGCTTCTGCGGCGCCGGCCGTGGTGCGTGTTCCTGCTGCCCTTCTGGCTGCTCGCCGGCAAGGCGGTGATGAAGCGCGAGATCGCGCGGCGCGTCCAGCCCGACATCGCCAGCCTGCCCATGCACGAAGGGCTTCTGGCCTGGCTGAAGGGCGAGCGGGCGCGGGGCCGTACCCTGGCCCTGATCTCCGCGTCGGACGAGGAACTGGTCCGGCGCATCGCCGACCGGTGCGACGGCCTGTTCGACGTGGTGGCGGGCAGCGACGGTTCCACCAACCTCGCCAGCTCCGCCAAGCTCGCCGCCATCCAGCGGCTGTTCGGGGACCGCTTCACCTACGCCGGCGACGGCAAGCACGACGTCGTCATCTGGGAACGCTGCCGCTCGGCCGTGCTGGTCGGGCGCACCGCGAAGCTGCGCAGCCTGCTGTCGCCGTCGGTCGAGGTCGCGTCCTCCTTCGACGTGCCGCGGGCCGGGCTGAGGACGTGGCTGCGCGCGCTGCGCCTGCACCAGTGGGCCAAGAACACTCTGCTGTTCGTGCCGCTGCTCCTGTCCGGGCGCATCGCCAGCCCGCACGACGTCGGGCTGGCCCTTCTGGCCTTCGTGGTGTTCGGGCTGCTCGCCTCGGGTTCCTACCTGTTCAACGACCTGCTGGACCTCGCGGCGGACCGCCAGCACCGGTCCAAGCGCAACCGCCCGCTCGCCTCCGGCGAACTGCCGGTGCTGCACGGGCTGATGGCCATCCCCGCCATCGCGGCGGTGGTGGGCGTCCTGCTGTTGCTGCTGCCGTCCGCCTTCGCCGCGGTGGCCGGGACGTACCTCGCCATCACGCTGGCCTACTCGCTGTGGCTGAAGCGCAAAGCGATCCTCGACATGCTGGTGCTGGCGCTGCTCTTCACGCTGCGCATCATCGCCGGCATCGCCGCGGTGGGGACCACGATGTCGCCCTGGCTGCTGGCCTTCTCCATGTTCTTCTTCCTCAGCCTCGCCTGCATCAAGCGCTACAGCGAGTGCCGGGCGATGAAGGACCAGGGGGGCAAAGAGGGCGGCAAGGCCATTCCCGGGCGCGGCTACCGCGCCGACGACGCGCCCTGGCTGATGAGCATGGGGGCGGCGAGCGGATTCTGCTCCACCCTCATCTTCTTCATCTTCCTGACCGACGCGCAGTCGCCGATGCGGCATTACAGCACACCGGAGTGGCTGTGGCTGATTTGCGGTATCCTCGGCTACTGGCTGGGCCGGGCCTGGCTGCTGGCGGGACGGGGCGAGATGAACGACGACCCCGTGCTCTTCGCCATCAAGGACCGGCTGTCGCTGTTCCTGGGCGCGCTCTGCGCGGTGTCCGTCCTGCTCGCCAACTTCCTATAAGGCGGCCTGATCCCTGCGATGCCCTCCCCCACCCCTCACAACAGCGCCCCCTGCCCTTTCCATGAGAGCGCCGGGCACCTGTCCTGGGGGCGCGTCGTGCGCGCGCCGCACCGGGTGGCCCGTCCGTCCGGCCGTGCGGAGGCCGCCGCCGCCCTGGCGGCCCTGCCGCCGGGCGAAACGCTGCTCGCCTGCGGCATGGGGCGGTCCTACGGCGACAGCGGGCTGAACCCCGGCCATTGCCTGATCGACATGCGCGGGGTCGACCGCTTCATCGCCTTCGATCCCGATACGGGCATCCTGGAGTGCGAGTCCGGCGTCACGCTGGCGGACATCCTGCGCCTGCTCGACCGGCGGAACGAGCCGGGGCGCTCCTGGTTCCTGCCGGTCACGCCGGGCACCAAGTTCGTCACCATCGGCGGCGCCATCGCCAACGACGTGCACGGCAAGAACCACCACGGCGCCGGCTGCTTCGGCAACCATGTTCTGTCGCTGGAGCTTCTGCGGTCCGACGGGACCGTCCGCCGCTGCGCGCCGGACGAGAACGCGGAGCTGTTCGCCGCCACCATCGGCGGGCTCGGCCTGACCGGGCTGATCCTGTCGGCCCGCCTGCAGTTGAAGCCGGTGCCGGGACCCTGGCTGGAGAGCGAGGACATCCGCTACACCGACCTGAACGCCTTTTACGATCTGGCGGAGGAGTCGGTCGCCGACTGGGAGTACACGGTCGCCTGGATCGACTGCCTCGCGCGCGGCTCCCAGCTCGGCCGGGGCATCTTCACGCGGTCCCGCCACACCGCGGACGGCCCCGCCGGCGGTTCCGCCAAGGCAAACGGGGCGGCCTTCGAGCCGCGCTTCTCCATGCCGGCCGAACTGCCGAACGTCGCGCTCAACCACCTGTCGATCTCCGCCTTCAACGCGCTCTACTGGCGCAAGGCGCCGCCGCGCCCGGCGAGGCGCGTGCTGCCGTGGGACCCGGTGTTCTACCCGCTCGACGCCATCGGCCAGTGGAACCGCATGTACGGCCGGCGCGGCTTCTACCAGTATCAGTGCGCCATTCCCAAGGCGACGGCCCGGGACGCGGTGCGCGAGCTGATGCGCACCATCGCCGCCGCGGGCGAGGCCTCCTTCCTGGCGGTCCTGAAGACGCTGGGCGACCGGGCGTCGCCCGGCATGATGTCCTTTCCGATGCCGGGGGCGACGCTGGCGCTCGACCTGCCCAACAACGGCCCGCGCACGCACGACCTTCTCAACCGCCTCGAACGCATCACCGGTGAGGCGGGCGGGCGCGTCTATCCGGCCAAGGACGGGGCCGTCTCGTCCGGGGCGTTCCGGCGCGGCTATCCGCGGCTGGGCGAGTTCGCGCGGCATGTCGACCCGCGCTTCTCCTCCGGCTTCTGGCGGCGGGTCGATGGCGGGGACGCAGCCGGATCCGAGGCCGGGGGACAGGGCAAGAGCGATTGACATCCTCCCGGCCGTGAACAGCCGGGATTCCCGAGCCTCACGGCGCGGGTTCCTGCTTCATCGAGGACTGCCCGGAATGCCGAAGCACCCCAGGACTGACACCCTCTCCACAGGCGGTCACCGCCAGTCCGGCGGCCAAGATGTTGCGCGCCGCGTTGTGGTCGCGGTCGTGGTGCGCGCCGCAGTCCGGGCACGTCCACGCGCGGTCACTCAGCGTGAGCGCATGTCCAGTGGTTCCGCACGCGCTGCACGTCTTGGTGGACGGGTAGAAGCGGTCGATCTTGACCAGCGTCCGCCCATACCACGCGGCCTTGTAGGCCAGCATGCGAATCAGTTCGCCCCATCCCGCGTCAGCAATGGACTTGCTGTGCCGTTTGGCTTTCAGCATGCCCTTCACCAACAGAGTCTCGACGCACACCGTTTGGTTTTCACGGATCAGCCGGGTGCTCAGCTTGTGCAGGAAGTCGTGCCGCGCGTGGCGCACGGCGGCATGGGCGCGGGCCACCTTGAGGCGGGCCTTCGCCCGGTTCTTGGAGCCCTTCTGCTTGCGTGCGAGGCGACGCTGTTCACGGGCCAAACGCTTTTGGCGTTTGGCGAGGTGGCGCGGGTTGGCGATCTTTTCTCCGGTGCTGAGAACGGCCAAGTCCTTCAGCCCAAGGTCAAGACCGACCGAGTCGCCACCCTCCAAGGTTTCGGTGAAGGCGACGACGCGGCAGGATACATACCAGCGGCCATCTGGTTCGCGCGTCACCGTAACCGTGCTGGGCGCGCTCGGAAGCCCGCGGGACCACACCACGGCCAGCGGCTCGGCCATCTTCGCCAGCGTCAGCGCGCCGTCCCGGTAACGGAAGCCAGATTTTGTGAACTCCGCCGACTGCGGTCCATCCTTCCGCCGAAACTGCGGGTAGTGAGCGCGCCGCTGGAAAAAGTTGCGGTATGCCGTGTCGAGGTGACGAAGCGCCTGCTGAAGCGGGACGCTGGACACCGCGTTCAACCACGCGAACGCCGGCTGCTTCTTCAGCGCCGTCAGCATGGCGTTGGTCTGCTTGAAGCCGCACCGCTCCTTGCGCTCGGCCCACGCCGTCTCCCGCATGGCGCGGGCACGGTTGTAGACCACGCGCACGCACCCGAACGTCCGGTTCAGCACATCGGCCTGCTCCGGCGTCGGATAGAAGCGAAAACGGTAGGCGCATTCCACCGGCATCGGCATTCCTTTCATGCAGGGGAACTTACAGCCATGTTCAATTTTTGTTCCGCCGGCGCGGAACCGCAGTTCCCCCCGGCCCTGAACGACCGGGTTTCCACGCGGAGGATCGGATGAAGCGTGTCCTGATTTTCGGCGCGACGTCGGCCATCGCCGAGGCCACCGCGCGGCTCTTCGCCGCGGAAGGCGCCCGCCTGTTCCTGGTGGGGCGCAATCCCGACAAGCTGGAGGCCGTGCGCCGCGACCTGCAGGCCCGCGGGGCCGAAGGGGTGGAGACGGCCGTCGCCGACCTCGCCGATCCGGCGCTGCACAAGGATCTGGTGGAACGGGCCTGGGCCAGCCTGGGCGGCGTCGATGCCGCCCTGATCGCTCACGGCACGCTGTCGGACCAGAAGGCCTGCGAGGCCGACGCGGCCCTGGCCCTGTCGGAGATCGCCGGCAACTTCCTCAGCCCCGCCTCGATCCTCACCCACCTCGCCAACCGGATGGAGGTGCAGCACCGCGGTGCCATCGCCGTCATCGGTTCGGTGGCCGGGGACCGCGGGCGGCAGAGCAACTACGTCTACGGCAGCGCCAAGGGCGGCCTGCGCGTCTTCGTGCAGGGGCTGCGCCACCGTATGGGGCCGAAGGGCGTGGCGGTAACGCTGGTCGAGCCCGGCTTCGTCGACACGCCGATGACGGCCGGCCTGCCCAAGGGCGGGCCCCTGTGGGCCACGCCCGACCGCGTGGCGCGCGACATTCATAAGGCCTTGAACAGCGGCACGGCGGTGCTCTACACCCCGTGGTTCTGGCGCTGGATCATGCTGATCATCCGCCACGTGCCGGATGCGATCTTCCAACGGACTCGGCTTTGATGGTGCCCTCCTCCATGTCCAATCCCGTGTCGAACACCTCTCTGATCCAGCCTGCCGACAAGCTGGTCCTTTTCGGCGGCGCCGGCCTGGTCGGCCAGAACCTCGTCGTGCTGCTGAAGGAGCAGGGCTTCACCAACCTCGTGGTGGTGGACAAGCATCCGGCCAACAGCGCCATCCTGCGCAAGCTGCACCCCGACGTGACCATGATCGAGGCCGACATGGCCGAGCCCGGCCCGTGGGAGGACTGCGTCGAAGGGGCGGCGGCCGTGGTCATGCTGCAGGCGCAGATCGGCGGCGAGATCGAGGAGGAGTTCAACCGCAACAACATCGTCTCGACCGAGCGGGCGCTCGACGCCTGCCGGCGGCACAAGGTGCCCTACATCGCGCACATCAGCTCCTCCGTGGTCAACTCCATGGCGCGCGACTGGTACACCGAGACGAAGAAGGCGCAGGAGAAGCTGGTCGTCGAAAGCGGGCTCGCCCACTGCGTGCTGCGCCCGACCCTGATGTTCGGCTGGTTCGACCGCAAGCATCTGGGCTGGCTGTCCCGCTTCATGAAGCGGATGCCGGTGTTCCCGATCCCCGGCCACGGCCGCTACATGCGCCAGCCGCTCTACGTCATGGACTTCTGCCGGATCATCCTGTCCTGCCTGCAGACCCGGCCGAACGGCGGCGCCTACAACATCACCGGGCGGGAGAAGATCGACTACATCGACATCATCCGCACCATCAAGCGGACGACCGGCGCGCGCGCGGCCGTGCTCACCATTCCCTACGGCCTGTTCTGGCTGCTGCTGAAGATGTACGCGGTGGCCGACAAGAACCCGCCCTTCACCACGAAGCAGCTGAAGGCCCTGGTGACGCCCGACGACTTCGAGCTGATCCCCTGGTGGGACATCTTCAAGGTGCCGCCGACCCCGTTCGAGGAGGCCGTGCGCAAGACCTACGGCCCCGGCCAGTACGCCGACGTGGTTCTGGATTTCTGACCGGGTTTAATTCTGACCGGGTTTCAAGGAGAGTTTTCCGCGATGACCGATGTGGCCGTGATCGGCGCCGGGGCCATGGGGCTGGCGGCCGCCTACCATCTGCTGAAGGCCGGGCACCGGGTGGAGGTGTTCGAGGCCGACGACCGGCCCGGTGGGATGGCCGCGCATTTCGATTTCGACGGCCTGTCGATCGAACGCTTCTACCATTTCCTGTGCAAGGCGGACGCCCCGACCTTCGCCCTGATGGAGGAGCTGGGCATCGCCGATGCGATCCGCTGGCGGCCGACCCACATGGGCTATTTCTACCAGGGCCAGCTGCATCCCTGGGGCGATCCCCTGTCGCTGCTGCGTTTCCCGCACCTCGACCTGGTGACCAAGCTGCGCTACGGCGCCCAGATGTTCCTGTCCACCAAGCGGACGGACTGGCGCCCGCTCGACCGGGTGCACGCCGACGACTGGGTGCGCGCCTGGGGCGGCGAGCGCGCCTGGAAGGTGCTGTGGGAGAAGCTGTTCACGCTGAAGTTCTACGAACTCAGCCACGACATCTCGGCCGCCTGGATCTGGACGCGCATCAAGCGCGTCGGCACCTCGCGCCGGAGCATGTTCCAGGAGGAGCTGGGCTACATCGACGGCGGGTCGGAGACGCTGGTCCGGCGGCTGGTCGAGCGCATCGAGGCGATGGGCGGCCGCATCCACCTGTCCTGCCCGACCAGCGAGATCCATGTGGAGGACGGCAAGGTCACCGGCGTCACCGCCGGCGGCGAGCGGCGCCCCTTCGGCGCCGCCATCAGCACGGTGCCGATGCCGCTGATCCCCACCCTGATTCCCGGCCTGCCCGGCGCGCTGAAGGATCGCTACGCCGCGCTGCGCAACATCGGCGTGGTGTGCGTGATCCACAAGCTGAAGAAGCCGGTCACCCGCAACTTCTGGCTCAACACCAACGACGACCGGATGGACATCCCCGGCATCATCGAGTTCTCGAACCTGCGCCCGCTGGGCAAGGACCACGTGATCTTCGTGCCCTACTACATGCCGCAGGGGAACCCGAAGTTCAGCCAGCCGGACCAGACCTTCATCGACGAGTCCTTCGGCTACCTGAAGATGGTCAACCCCGGCCTGACGGATGCCGACCGCGTGTCCTCGGCGGTGGGGCGGCTGAAGTACGCCCAGCCGGTGTGCCCGCCGGGATTCCTGGACATGGTGCCGCCGGTGGTCACGCCGATTGCCGGGCTGCAGATCGCCGACACCTCCTCCTACTATCCGGAGGACCGCGGCATCGCCGAGAGCGTGCGCGTGGCCAAGGAGATGGCGGAGCGCGTGCCGTGATCGCCCGGCTGCGGGAAAGCCAGTTCCTCCGTTTCCTGGTGACCGGCGGCATCGCGGCCGGGGTGAACGTGGCGTCCCGCTATCTGCTGATGGGGGCGATGAGCTACCGCTGGGCGGTGATCGTCGCCTATCTCTGCGGCATGACCACGGCCTGGGCCTTGTCGCGCCTGTTCGTCTTCAAGACGTCGGGCCGCGGCTGGGCCGAGGAGTACGGCCGCTTCGCCCTGGTCAACATGGTGGCGGCGGCGCAGGTCTGGCTCATCTCGGTCGGGCTTGCCGAATATCTGTTTCCCAGCATCGCCTTCACCTTCCATCCCGAAGACGTGGCGCACCTGATCGGCGTCGTCGTCCCGGTGTTCTCCAGCTACATCGGCCACAAGCACTTCAGCTTCGCCCGCAAGAAGGCCGTGCACGAGGCCGGGACTCCCTGACCGGCCGCGGATGCGGCCGTAAGTCATTGGAAAAGACCGGCCGGGGAGCGTTCCAGCTCCGCCCGGTTGTGCGCTCGCGCAGCGTTGCCCTCCGAAGTTTTTTGCTGCATATGGTGCCGTGCACCACGGCTGGAGATAATCTTGGGCAACCGGAATTATGGATCCGCTGCGATTCTGCTGACATACGCGATTGCATTGGCGGCAAGCGCGTATTTTCTTCTGGAGTCGCCGCGGTTCTGGGCGGAAGAAGCGACCCTGTATTATCAGAACGCCTTGAACATCGGGTTCCGAAGCATCTTTTCAATCATCAACGGAAACTACCAGTTTCTCGCAAACGCCGCGGCGTATCTTGCGACGCTGGTGCCTCCTTTGTACGCTCCCGCCGTTACCACCTACATCAGCCTTGCTGTCGATGCCATCGCCGTGCTTGGCATCGTCCTGATGCATCGGCAGGGGGTGGTGACTCTGTTCGGGGCGCTTGGACTGTCCATCCTGTGGGTGCTGTCCATGCCGAAGTACGAAGTGCAGCTGACGGCGACGAACATCCAATGGGTGTGCGCCGCGGGCCTGGTTTTCTTTCTGGCCATCCGAGGCGATGCGCTTGGCCGTGCCCGGTTCGCCTTTCTTGCGTGGGTTGCCCTGTGCGGGCTGACCGGGGTCCCGTCCTGCCTTCTGTTCCCGGCCTTTCTCATCAAAGGGTATTTCGAGAAGGACAGGACCCACACCGTCGCCGGGATCATTCTCCTGGCCTGCGTGGTGGTGCAGGCCGTCGTCATCACCCATGCCGGGACGACGGGCCGCGTCTACACGCGCGACCCGTTCCTTCTGGTCATGCCCACGGCGGTTCAGACCATCCTGACGCCGACCTTCGGCGCGGACGCCAGCAACCTTCTCGGCGCCTTTCTGCAGCAGCCGCAAAACCGCTTCTCGACGGCATCGCTGTCCATCTTCCTGCTCTTCATCGGAGCCCTGGGCGGGGCGGTTCTGGCCGCGGCCCGCAGGGACACCCTGTTCTTTGCCATAACGGCCGGTTGCCTCTGGATCGGGACGGGCGTGGTGCAGACCTTCGGCGCGACCGGCGATCCCGTCGCCCTGCTGGGGGGGATCGCGGGGTCGCGGTACTATCTGACCGGCTTGATGTGCTTCCTGACGCTCCTGGCCGTGGGCGGCGCGCGCAGCCAGATCGCCCCGAAGGTCTTTTGCTCCCTGCTTCTGGTCATGTTCGCCGCCAACGCCGTCAGCCAGAGAGCCTGGGCGCCCTGGACGGTGATCTTCCTGACTGGCCCGTCCTGGAGCGAGCAGGTGCACAAATGCCCGGCCAACGAGCCGTGCCGCCTGACCGCGTGGCCCGGCGGAGACTGGGTGGTCGAAACCAGGAATTTCTGAGGCGAGAATTTTTGAAACGGCGGCGGCGGGTGCGGAGCGCCGGACACTGGAGCGCTGGACAAGGCATCCGTCTGTAGGGCACCCGCCTTGTCCGTCTCCGTGCTTTTGCAGGGCGGGGGCGCCGCGGCTCCGGCCGTTCCTTCCTGAACGCGCCACCCTCTGCCGGCCCCTTCTTTGCCGATAACGGCAATTATCGGCAAAGCGGATTTCATGTCCGGCCTGCAACGGCAGTGAACAGTGGCTTCAGTATCATTGCTTGAAGGCCGCGGGCAGGACCGGGGCCGAAGGCCATGGCTTTCCTGAAATGAAAAAGGCCGGCCCCGGTTGGGGCCGGCCTTCCTCCACGATGGCGTGGGTTTACGCCGCGGTGTCCAGATGCGTCTGGTCCGCGGTGTGGCCGTGCGTCGGGGTGAGGTGGAGATCCTGCAGGACCTCCGTGAAGTGCTCGACGGCGGCCACCACGTCCGCATCCAGCGCCGGCTGGGCGCCGTCCTGGGCAACGAGGTGGTGCCACATGGCGTTCGAGCCATCGGCCGACGCGTTGTCCGCCCCGCCCTCTCCGGTGTTGGCGCCATGGGAGCCGCCATGGGGGCCGGTGCCCGCTTCGGCCGACGCGCCGTTCTGCTGGGTCAGGCGGTCGTGCCACAGGGTGGTGTCGTCGGCGCTGGGCAGCGTGGCTCCAGCGTCACCGTCGTCGCTGCCGTCGGACGCGCCGGTGCCGGTCGCAACGCCGTCCGTGGCTCCCGAATCCCCAGCCGACGCGGTCGTCGTGGTCGAGCCGCTGCCGCCCTTCGCGTCGGGCGCCGTGCTGTTGCCCGTGCTGGTCGACGTGTCGGTCGTCGTGTCGGCCTGCTGGTCCTGGCGGTCGTGCCACAGCGCGGCCTTGTCGGTCGGCTGGCCGGTGGCCGGCTGGCTGTCGGTTGGTTGAGTGGCGGGCTGGTCCGCCGGGGTCGAGGCGCCGCCGTGGTTGCCGTGGGCTGCCGCCTGATCCCCGGACTGACCGGCCTGAGAGTGGCCGGCCTGCTGGACATGCTCCTGGCGCAGCACCGCGTGCACCTGCTGCAGCACGTCCTTCACCTCGGCGGTGGTTTCGCCGGTGGCGTCGGCCAGGACCTTGACCAACGGGTTCAGGCTGGCCGGGTGGGAATCTCTGCCCGACGACACATCGGTGTGGGCGTCCGCCTGGGCATCGGTCTTGGCACCCGCAGCATCCTGGGTCGCCGTGTCCTGCGAGGTGGCGTCCTTGGCGGCGTCGCCCCCGGTGGCGACGGAGGTCTGGTCGCCCGCCGCCGTCTTCGCCGCTTCGGCGAGGGCGGACTCCACCTGGGCGTAGGCGGCTTTGAGTTCGGTCAGGGCGCTCTCCGACAGAGTCGGGAAAGCCTTCGCCCCATGGGACGCAGCCGTATCGCCGGCTTGGTCTTCGGTTTGGCTGCCGTGCTGCGTGTCCGGCTGCCGGGTAATTTCGGTGGTTGAATCCTGGGCTTTGAACTCGGCAACTGTGCTGTTGGAGCCGGAAATATCAGAGGCTGCCGAAGCAGCGATCTTGGCAGTTACGGCCTTGAGCGTTTCAGTGGCAAAGTTGGTAGCCATGAGATATCTCCAAACATTTCAGCCAATATACCGGGGAAAACGGCCCGCCATATCCTGTTGGTGAAGCCGTGAAATCCGGTGTCATTGCAAGCAATGACTTTTGGCTCTCGTCTGCGGCCTTTATCGGACCGCTCGAAACCCTAATCGTGGCATTTGTGCCAAAGACACTGAAAAATTTATCGGCCTCGTTTTTGCCACCGGTTGTGACGGCCTGCGGGCTGAAATCGGGACATTTACTCGCCTGCCAAGGCTCCGCTGGGGCATTCGGGGGACCGGCGGGGGCCTGGAACGCCGGGATGCTCCGATGGCTCCACCATCGAACGGGCAGAGGCGTACTGCAAAAGGGGCAAAAGCGAATCCGGATCTCACCCGCCCGCCACCATGCCCCCTTCGCAAAATCGGAGTAGGAATACCCACGGCCCCTCACGGCGATCAACCCTATCCGAAATCAACAAGTATAACCGAAAGAAGAACGCTGAAGAATGGGGTTAGAATAAACAAGATGTATCTGCCGTGACAAGTTGATAAGGGTGGCCGGGTTATTTCTTCTTAGACAGTTGCGAACATTCGCTCGCTATTCTCATGTCTAGGACGTCGCGCGCTTCGCCGTGTCCGCGAACGATGCGACCGGGCGCCCCCAGAGAACCAAACATAATCCAAGGAGTGTTTCCCTTGACCGAAGTCATCATCGCGGACGCCGGGCTTGAGGGTCTCGACCAGCTGCTCGACCTGCGGCGCCAGGACGTCCATGTCGTGCGCGTGTCCGCCACCGACGATGCCCACACCGTCCTGGCCGCGGCGCTCGCCGGTCGGCCGACGGCCGTGCATCTGGTTGCCCATGGCGAGCCGGGGCGGATCCGGTTGGGTGCCCGGCCGTTGGACGCTGCATCGCTGCTCGACCGGGCCTGGCCCGACGCGACCGGCTGCGAAATCCACATCCACGCCTGCAACGTCGCGGCCGGCGAGGCCGGACAGCGCTTCCTGACCCGGCTGGCCTCCGCCACCGGTGCGAGCGTCGCGGCGGCCACGCGTCCGCTGGGCCATGCGGACCAGGGCGGGGTGTGGGCGCTGGATGCCGTCACCGGGCCGATCCGTGCCGCCTCCCCCTTCGTCGGTCAGGAAGCCTGGCCGCACCTGCTGGCCTTCACGGGCACCCCGTCGACGGGCAACGACACGCTGGTCGGCGACGACACCGGCAACATCATCGACGGGCTGGCGGGCGATGACTCCATCACCGGCGGCGCCGAGGCCGATTCCCTGTCCGGTGGCGCCGGGAACGACACGCTGATCGGGGGCGGCGGCAACGACACGCTGGAAGGCGGGCCCGGCGCTGACCTGATGAACGGCGGCGACGGCTTCGACTCCGTCACTTATGAACACGCCACCTCGGGGATCAGGCTCGACCTGCTGACCCCCGGAACCAGCACCGGCGATGCGGCCGGCGACAGCTTCGTGGACGTCGAGCACTGGATCGGCTCCAACCTCAACGACACGATGGTCGCCGGCGACCAGCCCGTCTGGTTCTGGGGCCATGCCGGCGACGACCTCGAAATCGGCGGCGCCGGCAACGACACGCTGGAGAGCGGCGACGGCAACGACACCATCCAGGGCGGCGGTGGCGACGACCAGATCTTCGGCCGTGCCGACCTTGACCTGCTGACCGGCGATGCGGGCAACGACCTGATCGCCGGCGGCGGCGGCGCGGACTCCATGGAGGGTGGCGCCGGCAACGACACGCTGATCGGCGATTGGGACGCCGACACGATGATCGGCGGCGACGGCGACGACACCTTCTATTCCGGCGAGCACACGGACGGCAACGGCGTCGTCTACGACGAGGCCGACAGCATCTCCGGCGGCGCCGGCAACGACACCTACATCATCGCCGGCCAGAGCGATGCGGGGACCGTGACCTTCGATGGCGGGGATGGCACCGACACGCTGCGCATCAGCTCGGTCACCGTGCAGGATACGGAAGCGGTCCTGTACAGCGAGGCGGCCAAGCATTCCACCGTCGCCACGCCGGTGATCGACATTTCCGGCATGACGCTGACCAGCGTTGAAAGGCTGGATCTGGTCGGCACGCCCTTCCACACCATCACCATGACGCAGGCCCAGGCGACCGGCTTCACCGAGGGCGTCTCCGGCGCCAGGGTCGGCGACGTGTTCAAGATCACCGGCCTGGCCATGGCCGGCACGGTCACCGCCGGCAACGGCGCGACGCTCACCGCCGGGCAGGTGCAGGCGGAAACGGTGAACGGCGTCACCCTGCTGCACATCGGCGCGAATGCCACGGCCGGCGGTGACGTCACGCTGCGGTTCGCCGGCAGCTTCTCGGCCGGTCAGTTCCAGGTCAACGGCACGGATATCACGCTGGTGGAGGCGCCCACCACGCCCCCGACGACCGATCCGGGTACCCCGCCGACCACGGACCCGGGGACGCCCCCGACGACCGATCCGGGCACCCCGCCGACGACCGATCCGGGGACTCCTCCGACGACGGACCCGTCCACGCCTCCGACGACCGATCCGACCGCGCCGCCCACCGACACGCGCCCGTCGATCGACATGCAGCGGATCGTGGATGGGGTCGGGGAAGACATCAAGGTCTACGCCTACGACGGGCCGGTCACGTCCCTGCAATGGGCCTACACGGGCGATGGCCGGAGCGAGGTGGTCAACGGGTCGGGCGGCAACGACTTCCTGAACCTGGGGGGTGGTGACGATGCGACCAACGCCGGGTCGGGCGACGACGTGCTGGACGGCGGGTCGGGGTCGAACTGGCTGATCGGCGGGACCGGCAACGACACCTTCTTCGTCAACGCCAACGACACCACGACCACCTGGTCGACCATCGTCGACCTGGAGAAGGGCGAGTGGGCGACCATGTGGGGCTTCCGTCCCGGCACCTCCAAGGTCAGCTGGGAGGAGATGGGCGGCGCCGACGGCTACAAGGGCGCCACCGTGCGCGTCGACATCGACGGCAACGGCAGCGTCGACGCCAGCATGACCTTCGCCGGCAAGTCCGTCGGCTCCATGACCACGACCACCGGAACGATCGGTGGCCAGAATTACCTGGCCTTCATCAATCTCTGATCCGCCTCGGCGGACATCGTTCCGGACCCTCCGGCCCGCGGGCGTGATGCCCCGGGCCGGAAGCCTTTTTCAGCCTTTCTGCATAGGGTCGCTGTTGATCCAACAAGCGCCGTAAACATCGTCCTGTTAGGGTCGGGTTGGGCGCGCTGGTCTTCGATATACTTTTGAATGAGACCGAGTGGGGCTCCTCCACAGGAGGCAGCGAAATAGGATGATGACCAGAGATAACTGCCCCGCAGCATCGCGGTGACCTCGAGAAAGTCGTGCTTGCGCAGCAGTCTGGACGACATACCCTTCAGGCTGTTATCCAAGCGCGACAACTGGACGGTCGGCGGGTACTCGACAAGAAGGTGCACGTGGCCGTCTTCGCCGTTCATCTCGGCGAGGCGGGCGGAGAACTCCGCGCACACTACACTGCGGTCGCGCCTGTATTCTGCCCCCACGCCTTGCGCTCCATATTTAGACCAAATATACTGAATGGCATGATAATGCTTAAGGCGTACCGCTATCGCTTGTATCCGACGTCGGAGCAGGAGACTCTGTTCCGGCAGACAGTCGGGTGTTGCCGGTTCGTCTACAATCTGTGCCTTGACCAGCGGAAACTGGAGCGCCATCGCAGCAACCCGCGCCGCCTCACGGCGTACGATCAGATTTCCGAGTTGACCGACCTTAAGGCTGAAGCGCCGTGGCTGCGCGAGGTTCCGCACCATGCACTCTGCCAAGCCATCATCGACCTGGACAAAGCATTCAAGAAGTTCTTCGCCGGGGCTGGCTTTCCGAAGTTCCGCAAGCGCGGTGACCGAAATAGTTTCCGTTACCCTGACCCCAAGCAATTCAAACCGAAACAAGGCCGTATCTTCCTGCCCAAGGCCGGGTGGGTGACGTGGGTTCAGCACTGCCCGATGGACGGCAAGCCGAAGGCAGCCACGGTCAGCCGGGAAGCAGATTGCTGGTACGTGTCCATCCAATGCGAGATGGAGGTGGATGAGCCGCGCCCGAACCTTGGCCCCGCTGTCGGTATCGACATCGGCGTGGCAAAGCCGTTGACGCTGTCCACTGGCGAAGTCATTGAGCTTCCGCGCTCCACCGAACAGGGTAGGCACAAACTGGCAGCGCTTCAGCGCAAGGTCGCGAGGAAGACGAAAGGATCGCGGAACCAAGCTAGGGCGCGTCTTGCCGTGGCTCGGTTCCAAGCCCGCCTTGCGCGGCGGCGGAAGGATGCCGCGCACAAAGCGACCACGAGGATAGCCAAGAGCCACGGCGTTATCGTGATCGAAAATCTGATGGTCCGCAACATGACAGCGAGCGCCGCCGGTACGGTTGAGCAGCCGGGCCGGAACGTCGCCGCCAAGTCCGGCCTGAACCGCTCCATTCTGGACGTGGCGCCGTACCAAATCCGGTCGATGCTGGAATACAAGGCGGCATGGTACGGATCGCGCGTTATCGCCGTGAACCCGGCTTTCACCAGCCAGATGTGCCGTGTGTGCGGCAGCATCCATCCGGACAACCGCACCAGCCAAGCATCGTTCGTCTGTCGTGAGTGCGGCCATGAGGACAACGCGGACCTGAATGCCGCGACGAACATACTGAGGCTTGGCCTCAAAACCGGAGGACGTCCGGGGGTGGCCTGTGAATCGAACCGCGCTGGTGGTCGGAAGCAGGAACGTCGTGCCGCGAGGCGCGGAAGTTCGGTCCTTCAGGGCCGAGAGTCGTCACGCCGGCTGTTGATGCACGAAAGGGGACCGTCAACCTTGACCGATTCGGGCGTCCATCGTATCGGTTGAACACGGCAAGCGCATTCGCTGTGGAGGTTGACGTGCGTGGCGAAGACATGAGGCTCCTGCGCGAGGAGCGCAAACTTTCACAGCCGGATTTCGCGGCCTGGCTGAACGAGCGGCTGGAGCGGCGCTACGACCGTTCCAAGATTTCCCGCTGGGAAAGCAACAGCGAGAAGATCCCCGATGCGGTTGTCCGCTTCCTGCTGAAGGAAACGGCCATCGTGGACGGCAAGCATGGCCCGGCGCTCGTCATCTGTCTCGCCAACCAGAAGGGCGGCGTGGGCAAGACCACCTGCACGGTGAACACCGCCAGCATCCTGGCCCGCGAAGGCTACCGCGTCCTGATCATCGACGCCGACCCGCAGGCGAACGCCACCGCCCACCTCGGCATCGACCTGATCGAGTATGAGGAAGGCCGGCGCAAGTCGCTCGCCCACGTCCTGCGCGAGGAGGTCGCCATCGAGGACATCACCGTCCCGGTCGGCGACACCGGGCTGGAGATCGCCCCGTCCAGCATCGAGCTGGCCTCGGTCGAGGTGGAACTGACCGCCGACGCGAGCGGCCCGATGGCCCTGCGCGAGCGGTTGCAGGACGCCCGGCAGCTCTACGATTTCATCTTCATCGACTGCCCGCCGAACCTCGGCCAGTGCACGGCCAATGGCTTGGTGGCGTCGGACATCATCGTCATCCCCTGCCAGACCGAATACCTGTCGTCCATCGGCGTGAACCACCTGCTGAAGACGATCAACAAGCTGAAGCGGCGCTGCCACCCCAGCTTGGCGGTGCTGGGCATCCTGCCGACCATGCACAACGCCCGCCTGAACCAGCATCAGGTGACGCTGGAGCAGCTGCACACCGCGCTGGGCAGCACGCTGCGCATCTTCCCACCGGTGCCGCGGGCGACGATCTATGGTGACGCGGCCCTTGCCGGCCGCGCCGCGCTGGAGGCGGTGCCGGACGCGCCGGGAGCCGCCTCCTACCGGGCGCTTGCCGACGCCATCGCCGCGGAACGCCGCAAGCGCGTGGAGGTGGCCAATGTCGCGTAAGCTCGGGACCGGGAACCTCGCCCGGCTGAACGCCATGAGCCGCGGCGCGCTCGCCGTCTTCGCGGAGCCGGAGCACGGGGTGCGGCTCGTCTACCCCGACGTGGACTGGATCGAGGCCAACCCCGACCAGCCGCGCCGCCGTTTCGACGAGGCAGAGCTGGAAGCCCTAAGGGAGTCCATCCGCAAATACGGCCTGCAACAGCCCATCGGCGTGCGGGAGCTGGGGCCGAGCCGCTTCCAACTGGTGTTCGGGGAACGGCGCCTGCGTGCGGTCCGCGCGCTCGGCCAGCAGACGGTCGCCTGCATCCTGGTGCCGGACGGCGTCGACACGGCCGAAGTGGCGGTCGTGGAAAACGTGCTGCGGGCCGACCTGACGCCTTTTGAGGAGGCGGACGCCTTCGTGGCGCTGGTGGAGAAGCACGGCTATTCCCACGCCGACCTCGGTCAGATCATGGGCCGCGACCGGGCCGAGATCACCAAGACCATCGCGCTGACCAAGGTCTGCGCCGCGGTGCGCGAGCGGTACGAGGAAACGCCGAAGAAGGTCGCCCGCTACAAGCTGTACCAGATCGCCGCCCTCGACGATCCGGACGGGCAGATGCGTCTGTGGGAGACGCTGGTCAGCAACCAACCCCTCCCCGCGCCTTCCGCCGCGGCGCCGTCCAATGGCCAGGGTCGCGATGCGTCGGCCAACTGGGACGAGCCGGAAGCCGTGCTGAGCGCCTTCAGCCTGCGGGTTTCGCGCAACATCCTGCGCACGCGGGAAGCCTTGCAGGCTTTCCAGGAAAAGCCCAGGCGGCTGGAGGACGTGGACCGCGAGGTCCTGCGTGACCTGCGCACCGCAATCGACACCATCCTCGGTGGCGATCCGGATTGAAAAGACCGGATTGATGGGAAGCGGTGAGAATTCTCACCGCTTCGAGGAAAGAAAAGCGACGGTGAGAATTCTCACCGCTTCCGTTCCACGAAAAGGGCCCTTCTCTCCACCGCGAGAAGGGCCCTTTTCGTTTCGGGGCGGCGTTGCCGCCGCCCTCGAAGGAGGGGGCTTCCAGGCCGGATTTCTCCAGCTGGTCGACGACCATCGCCTTCAGCCGTTCCAGCCCCTCCGGCGTGCCGGATTCCGCACGCGCCACCAGAACGTCCTGGGTGTTGGACGCGCGCAGCAGCCACCAGCCGTCCAGCGTGGTCACCCGCACCCCGTCGATGGCGTTCACCGTCGCCCCGGCCGCCGCCAGACGTTCCTTCACTTCCTGCACCACGCGGAACTTGCGCTCCTCGTCCGCCTGGAAGCGCGTCTCAGGCGTGTTCACCACCGCCGGCAGCCGGTCGCGCAGGTCGGCCAGCCGCACGCCGAGCTTGCTGACCAGACCGATCAGCCGCACCCCGCAGTACAGCGCGTCGTCGAAGCCGTACCACTTGTCGGCGAAGAAGATGTGCCCCGACATCTCGCCGGCCAGCGGCGCCCCGGTCTCCGCCATCTTCGCCTTCAGCAGCGAATGCCCGGTCTTCCACATCAGCGGCTGCCCGCCCAGCCCGGCGATCTCGTCGAACAGCGTCTGGCTGGCCTTCACGTCGGCGATGATCGTCGCCCCGGGATGGCTCTTCAGCACGTCCGACGCGTAGATCGCCACCAGCTGGTCGCCCCACACCACGCGGCTCTGATGGTCGATGGCGCCGATGCGGTCGCCGTCACCGTCGAAGCCGATGCCCAGGTCGCAGCCGTGCTCGGCCACCGCCGCCTTCAGGTCGACGAGGTTCTTCTCCACCGTCGGGTCGGGGTGGTGGTTGGGGAAGGTGCCGTCGATCTCATCGAACAGCAGGATGTGCTCGCCCGGCAGCTTGGCGGTCAGCCGGCGCAGGATCTCGCCGGTGGCGCCGTTGCCGGCGTCCCACGCCACCTTCAGGTCGCGCACCCCGTCATAGTCCTTGAGCAGCCGCTCCACATAGGCGTCCCGCACGTCGACCCGCTCCGACGAGCCCGCGCCCGACGCGTAGTCGGCCTTGGCGGCGATGGTGCCGAGGTCGAGGATCTGCTGGCCGTAGACCGGGCCCTTGCCCAGCATCATCTTGATGCCGTTGTAGTCCGGCGGGTTGTGCGAGCCGGTGATCATGACGCCGGCCGCCGCCTCGCGGTCGCGGGTGGCGAAGTACAGCATCGGCGTCGGGCCGAGCCCGATGCGCAGCACGTGCAGGCCGCAGGCGACCAGCCCGTCGACCAGCGCCTCTTCCAGTTCCGGCGACGACAGGCGGCCGTCGTAGCCCACGCACACGGTCTTGCCGCCGCCGCGGGCGACCACGGTGCCAAAGGCGCGGCCGGCGGCGCGGGCGTCGGCGGCGGTCAGCGTCTAGCCGACGATGCCGCGGATGTCGTACTCGCGCAGCACGGTCGGGTGGAAGGTGTGGGCTTCGCTCATGGTCGTCGTCGGCCTCCGTGTCCCTGGGTTTCTTATGGCTGCGACCCCGGCTGCGCCGGCCGGCCGATGGAGTGATAGGCGAAGCCGGCGCGGGCCATGTCGTCCGGATTGTAGATGTTGCGCAGGTCGATCATCACCGGCCGCTTCAGCAGCGCCTTGACCCGCTTCAGGTCGAGCGCGCGGAACTCGTTCCATTCGGTCAGGATGGCCACGCAGTCGGCCCCCTCCAGCGCGCCGTAGGCGTCGCCGGCCCACTCCACGCCGGGCAGCAGCTTTTGCGCTTCGCGCATGCCGGCCGGATCGAAGGCGCGCACCGTGGCGCCGGCCGCCTGCAAGGCCGGGACGATGTCCAGCGACGGGCTGTCGCGCATGTCGTCGGTGTTCGGTTTGAAGGTGACGCCCAGCACGCCGATGGTCTTGCCGGCGACCACGCCGCCGCAGGCGGCGATGATGCGCTCGGCCATCGCCTTCTTGCGCTGGTCGTTGACGTCCACCACCGTCTCGATGATGCGCAGCGGGCTGCCGGCCTGCTGGGCGGTGCGGACCAGCGCCAGCGTGTCCTTCGGGAAGCAGGAGCCGCCGTAGCCCGGGCCGGGGTGCAGGAACTTCTTGCCGATGCGGCCGTCCAGGCCGATGCCGCGGGCGACGTCGTGGACGTCGGCGCCCACCTTCTCGCACAGGTCGGCGATCTCGTTGATGAAGGTGATCTTGGCCGCCAGGAAGGTGTTGGCCGCATACTTGGTCAACTCCGCCGTTTCCAGCGAGGTCACCACGATCGGCGTCTCGATCAGGTAGAGCGGGCGGTAGAGGCGGCGCATGACCTCGGCGGCGCGCTCCGACGTGGCGCCGATGACGACGCGGTCGGGGCGCATGAAGTCGCCGATGGCCGAGCCCTCGCGCAGGAACTCCGGGTT
>Ga0065721_10049381_pt1 | contig 35643 bp, 31 predicted proteins | sample Mesricmetagenome_FD_59108 | JGI IMG/M metagenome (GOLD analysis project Ga0065721, IMG submission 59108) | Mesophilic microbial community from rice straw/compost enrichment Sample: eDNA_1 v2 (version 2) | ecosystem: Engineered > Solid waste > Grass > Composting > Bioreactor | place: USA: Davis... | reverse complement strand
CCCGTGTGGAAGGGTCGTAGCTCAACGGATAAAAGGTACCCCGGGGATAACAGGCTGATCGCGCCCGAGCGTCCATAGCGGCGGCGCGGTTTGGCACCTCGATGTCGGCTCATCACATCCTGGGGCTGAAGGCGGTCCCAAGGGTTCGGCTGTTCGCCGATTAAAGTGGTACGCGAGCTGGGTTCAGACCGGCGTGAGCCAGGTCGGTCCCTATCTGCTGTGGGCGTTGCAAGCTTGAGAGGAGTCAACCTTAGTACGAGAGGATTGGGTTGGACGTACCCCTGGTGATCCAGTTGCACCGCTAGGTGCACCGCTGGGTAGCTACGTACGGCAGGGATAACCGCTGAAAGCATCTAAGTGGGAAGCCCCCCTCAAGATAAGGCTTGCTAGTCGCAAGACGAGAGACCCCTGGTAGACCACCAGGTTGATAGGCCGCGGGTGCACGGACAGAAATGTCTTTAGCCGAGCGGTACTAACGGTCGAAGCTTGGTCACACCAACCAGCCGCCGCGGGTTCTTCCCGTGCGGCCGGTTCCTCAGCACCTCACCTTTGCACGCTGCACTTCAACGCTTCTTCTGTTCATCCGTCCCGGTTCCCCCCGCCCCTCAAGGCGGGCTACTGGGCGATCCGCCGAAAGGCGAGTCGCTTGGTTTGTCGGTGAACATGAGCGCTGGGAAACACCTGTTCCCATCCCGAACACAGCAGTTAAGCCAGCGCTGCCGATGATACTGCACTGCGGGAAAGTAGGTCATCGCCGACGTTTGGGCTCCTCCAAGGTAACTCCTTGAGGAGCCCTTTTTCGTTTTTGCCCCCCGTCTTCTGTGTCTCGTCTCGCCCCGGCGCGGAAGTAAAAACGCCGCCCGATTGAAGAGTCGGGCGGCGCGGCATTCAAAGCGTGTGGTCTGCTTGTCGGGCGGGATCAGCACTCCCCGCCCGCCAGCACGCGGAAGAAGGCCTCGATGTCCGCGTCGGTTCCGGCATCGCCGTCGGCGTCGAAGTCGGCGCCCAGGTGCCAGCAGGTGGGGCAGCAGATGCCCGCGAGGCAGGAAAAGAAAGCCTCGATGTCCTGGTCGGTGCCCGCGTCGCCGTCTCCGTCGAAGTCCGACGTAGCGCACGAGGGGCCGGAGGAGCCGACGAGCACGAAGGCCACGTCGTTGGACGTTGGAACGACGGAGCCGAAGAAGATCTGACGCACGGGCGGTGGCGTGAGGGTGGTGGCGTTCACCCAGCCCCATTGCGGCTCGATGGAGCTCCCGCCGCGGGGGAGGATCGCCACGACGCTCAGCCAGTACTGTCCCGCGGCGGGCAGGGTGACGGGCTCGTTGAGGTCGCAGGTCGTGTGGAAGCGGGCGCCGAGGGTGTTTGTGAAGTCGGGCACCTCCGTGAAGGTCATCACGTCCTGCGTGGAGATCAGGTCGCCGACCTGGTTTCCTGCGTCGGTGTAGAAGCGGATCATGAAGCCCTCGGTGTTCCCGGGCTCCGGCTGAACATAGCCGCCCCAGAACTGCACCTGCGTGATCGTCACCGGGCCGCTCACCGTGAAGTTGTCCGAGACCTCGGAGAACCATCCCAAACCGCCAGGGTTGCGGGCGTCCTGCGAGGAGATGCCGCCCACGTTGGCGACAGGGTTCTGGCGGTACAGCTCTTCATCCGCGTGTGCCGCGACAGTGGACGCGGCGAGCACCAACGCAACGCACGGCACGTACTTCATGATGCTGTCTCCTTGAATGGTTGACTGTCACCGAGAGCCGCCAGCCTACAGCCCCGGCCCGGCATGGCAATGGGTTTCTCCGGGAAAGCGGAGCTGGCTCATTGGGTCGGCGGCGAGGCGATCGCAGGTCTGGGCCGTAGGAGGTTGGGGTGACCGGGCTTAGCGCGGCGTGCGAGCATGGGCGCCTGCGAGCGTCAAGGCGGCGTTCGAGGCCTTGGCGAAGGCGGGCTCTTTCCCGCGCGTGCCGGTGAGTGACGTAACCGCCCCCGGTCGCGCCGGATCGCATCCACGAGCAGCGCCAGGAGCCGGTGTGCCACCGGCCCCGGACGGCCGTCGCACAGGACGCGCTCGCCCAGGCGCGTAATGCTCGTGATCATCGTCAGCGTTCCCACGGCGATGACTTCGCTCGCCTCGTTCAGCTCCGATGCACGCACGGGGCGGTCCTCGATGGCGATTCCCTGGCGGGCCGCTTCGTGCAGCAGCAGGTCGCGGGTGACGCCGGCGAGGATGGGCACGCTCGAAAGACTGGGTGTGGCGATGGTGAGGCCGCCGGGCCGTGCGGTGGCGATCAGCACGTTTGCCGAGGTGGTTTCCGCGAGCAGCCCGTTCCGCACAAGCACGGCGTCGTCCGCCCCGGCGCGGATGGACTCGAGGGTGTTCAGGACGCTCCCCATGAGGCTGATGGCCTTGATGTGGCCGCGGAGCCAGCGGGTGTCTTCCATGACCACGGCGGTCTTGGAAGGGGGCGGGTTCGGGGGCAGGTAAGCGTCGAGCGGAGGGGTGGGGGTGCAGAACCCGAAGATGGTGGGGGAGAGGGGGCTCGCGGGTCTACGGGTGCGGACGGGGTCGTCGGGGTTGGGCGTGCCGCGGGTGACGTGCCAGTAGATGAAGGCGTCGGAGAGGCGGTTGGCGTCGAGGAGTTCACGGGTGAGGGGGGTGAGCTTCGCGGCGTCCCAGGGAATGTCTGCCTCACGCAAGCCCTGCCGCATGCGTTCGATGTGCCGGTCGATGGCGGCGACGTGCCCGTCGAAGGCGCGCAGGCCTTCGTAGATGCCGTCGCCGAAGAGAAAGCCGCGGTCGAAGACGCTGACGCGGGCGGCGTCGGCGGGCAGGAGCTTGCCGTCGAGATGAACGATCATGGGTTGGTGTATCGGTCCGCGGCGCGTCGGCGGTGGAGACGCAGGCGCTCCCACACGAGGTAGGTGGGATATCCCGCGGCGAGCACGCCCAGCCAGGGCAGCGTGCTCCGCGGCGAGGCGTGGACGGCCAGCGCGGTCATGATGAACGCCGCGAGGATGAAGAGCGCGGGGATGACGGGGTAGCCGGGGGTGCGGTAGGGGCGTTCCAGGTCGGGCCGGCGAACGCGGAGGATGATGACCGCCGCCGCGGCGAGGCCGTAGAAGATCCAGATGGTGAACACGAAGCCGCCGGCGAGAGCTGCGAAGTCGCGCAGGAAGAGCACGGCGACGCAGGAGAGGGCGCACTGCGTCCACAGCGAGACGTGCGGCGTGTCGTAGCGCGGGTGAATGCGGCCCAGCGATTCAAAGAGCAGGCCGTCGCGGGCCTGGGCGAAGGTGACGCGGGCCCCGGTGATGATCGAGGCGTGGGTAGCCCCAAGCGTCGAGATCAGCACCGCGATCGTCAGCAGCGTGCCGCCTGTGGGCCCCAGCAGCGCGGTCATGAAGTCCCAGGCCACGGCGTCGCTCGCCGCGACCTTCTCCGCGGGCAGCACGTAGAGGTACGCAATGTTCACGCAAACGTAGAGCCCGATCACCAGCAGTGTGCCGGTCAGGTAGACGAGGGGCAGGGATCGCTGCGGGCGGCGCACCTCGCCCGCGACGGAGCCCACGTCGGACCAGCCGTCGTAGGTCCACAGAACCGAGGCCATGACGGGCACGATGGCGCTGAAGAGCGGCGCGGGCTTGCCGGAGGAGGCGAGGTTCTCCATCGAGCCGCCGGGCAGCAGCACCGCCAGCGCGCAGATCGCCAGCAGCGCCAGCACCTTGATGGCGGTGATGACGACACCCGCGCCGGCGCCGAGGCGCATGCCTCGGACGTTCAGCGCCGTCAGAAAGATCAGGAGAATGCAGACGGCGATGGGCTCGGGCAGGTCGGTGCGGAAGTCGGGGCTGAAGCCGAAGCGGTCGATGAGCAGCGACGTGACGTGCCGGTTGAGGTGCAGGTACTCGGCGAAGATGCTGGTGATCGCCGCGGCGGCGAAGGGCTTGGAGATGAGCATGTACGTCCATCCGAAGACGAACGCGAGCGGCCGCCTGAAGCCGTGGTAGAGGTAGTTGTACAGCCCGCCGGAGCGGGGAAAGAGGACGTTCAGCTCGGTGTAGGTCAGCGCCCCGAAGAGGGAAAGCAGCCCGCCCAGCACCCACGCACCGACGGTGAGGAGGGGGCTGTGGATGTGTTGGGCGATGTCCGAGGGCGTGCGGAAGATGCCGCTGCCGATCGTGACGCCGAGCATAATGCCCAGAGCTCCCAGCGGCCCGATGGTGCGGGGCAGGTCCGGCGGCGGCGGTGTTGGGGCGTCCGATTGCGGCATGGAGGGTGGACCATACCGGGCCGGGGGGCGGTGCGGAAGGGACGGGGCGGGAAAGCACGCCTTCATCCGGCACTTTGCGCACAAACCCAGGGTGTGAGGGTGCAGCGTGGATGAATCAGCTTGAGGGCGGGAGCGAAGCGAAGAAGTCGCGGAGGATCGCCGCGGCGGCGAGGGCGTCGCGCTTCTGCTTCTTTTCCTTGTGCGTCATGCCGGAGCGGGCCATGGACCAGTCCGCCTCGGCGCTGGTGAGTCGCTCATCCTGATAGTGGATGGTGCGTCCGGTGCGCCGGGCGAGACGCTCGCCGAAAGATCGCACCTTCGCGGCGGGCTTGCCCTCGGTGCCGTCCATGTTGATGGGCAGGCCGACGACCAGCTCGCAGCGCTCGTGCTTGCCGACCATGTTCTCGATCTGCGCGACGATGGCGTCGAGGAGCGCCTCGCCGTCGCGCGTCGCCATCGGGACTTCGAGCACTTCCAGGGGCGAGACGATGCGCGTGATCGAGTCGCCGGTGGCGAGCCCGGTGCGGCGGTCGCCCAGATCGACGGCGATGTACCTCAGACCGGCTCTCCTTCGCGCAGCAGCGATTGCAGGTCCAGCGGGCGGGTGTACATGGCGATGTTGCCCGATGCGTCGCGAGGCCAGAGAGCCTGGGGGCGGTCCCAGTAGAGCTCGATGCCGTTATGGTCGGGGTCGTGGAGGTAGAGGGCTTCGCTCACGCCGTGGTCCGCGGCGCCGTCCAGCTCGATGCCCGCGCGCATCAGACGGCGGAGGGCGTCGGCGAGCAGGGCGCGCGTGGGGTAGAGAATGGCGACGTGATAGAGCCCGGTGGTGCCGGGGGGCGGGGGCGACCCGCCGCGGCTTTCCCAGGTGTTGAGCCCGATGTGATGGTGATAGCCGCCGGCGCTGAGGAACGCGGCCTGGGGGCCGAAGCGCTGCGTCAGCTCGAAGCCCAGCACGTCGCGATAGAAAGCGAGGGCGCGTTCGAGGTCGGCGACCTTGAGGTGGACGTGCCCGATGCGGACGCCGGGGTGGATGGGAGGCGTGTCCATCAGGGGGAGGGGGTTCAGGGACGGATGCCCCAGAGCTTGCGCACGGCGCTGAGCAGCTTTTCGATGGTTTCCTTGTCCACGTTGCGGCGCTCCATGACGTGGCGCGCCAGGGCGATGCCCGCCTCGCCCTCCTCGAAGATCGACTTGGTGGCGCCGGCGTGCTTGAGCTCCTCGATCTCGCGGAGGTAGCGGGCGCGGACGGTGATCTCGAGGTTGGGGTTGATGTCCTTGGCGAGCATCACGAGGGCGGCGCGCTCGCTGCTGTGGGGCAGGGTGACGATGAGGTGGACGGCGCGCTCGATGCCCGCCTGGATGAGCACATCGCGCAGGCCCGCGTCGCCGTAGATGGCGCGCCGGCCCTGTCGGTGCAGGCTCTGCACCGTGTCCATGTTCATCTCGATGACGCAGGTCTCCATGCCGCTGTCGCGGAGGAGGGCGTCGACCAGGCGGCCCACGGGGCCGTAGCCGACGATCACCGCGAGGGGCTTCTCCGGCTGGTCGTCGGTCAGCTTCTTCGCGGTGCGGTTCACCTCGTCGATGCGCTTCTGGGCGCGGGCGTTGAGGATGTTCCACAGGCGCGGGTGACGCTTCAGCCACCGTTCGATCGCGTCCAGCCGCCCGAAGATCAGCGGGTTGAGGGTGATGGAGATGATGGCGCACGCCACCAGCAGGTTGTGGCCGTTGTCGGGCATCAGCCCGTGCTCACGCGACACCTGCGAGAGGATGAAGCTGAACTCGCCGATCTGCGAGAGGGCGAGGGCCACCGTCAGGCCCGTCCTCACCGGGTACCCCAGCACCGCCACCACCGCCAACGCCGTGATGGGCTTGACCAGCAGCACGATGGCCAGGCCCGTGGCGGTCATGAGCGGCTGCTCGGTGAGGAAGCGGGGATCAAAGAGCATCCCCACCGCCACAAAGAAGAGCACGGAGAAGGCGTCCCGCATCGGGAGAGCGTCCGCCGCGGCCTGGTGGCTCACCGGCGACTGCGCCACGACCATGCCCGCGAGAAAGGCGCCGAGGGCCACGCTGGCCCCGAAGAAGACGGCGCTGCCCACCGCGATCGCCACGCTCAGCACCAGCACGGTTAGTGTGAACAGCTCGCGCGAGCGCAGGCGGGCCACCTGGATCAGGATCCAGGGCACGATCTTCGAGCCTGCCAGCAGCACCACCGCGACCAGCGCCACCAGCTTGCCGATGGCCCACACCACGGCCTGCCAGCCCGCGGGGGCGGCCGCGGCGTGGGACTTGCTCTCCTCGGCCAGCGCTTCCTGGAGTGCGAGGCGGGCAACCTCGAAGGCGTGGCGGGCGCGTTCCAGGGTGCTCGCGTCGGGGGCGAGTTCCTGAAGCGCCGGGGTGGCCTGCTGCACCGTCTCCGTCGGGGGAAGCTCCACGCCGCCGCCGAACGTCGCGATCATCGGCACCAGCACCAGCGCCAGGACGGTGAAGATGTCCTCAACGATGAGCCAGCCGACCGCGGCGTGGCCGGGCGCGGAGTTAAGCATGTGCCGGTCCATCAGCACCCGCAGCAGCACCACCGTGCTGGCGACCGACATCGCCATGCCGACCACCATGCCCGTTCGCAGCGGCCAGTCGAAGACGTAGTGGAACACCGCGATCGCCGCGACGGTTGCGCAGAGGCTCTGCACCACCGCCCCCGGCACCGCGATGCCCTTGACGGCCAGCAGGTCCTTGATGTGGAAGTGCAGGCCGACGCCGAACATCAGCAGGATGACGCCCACCTCCGCGAGCTGGGATGCGAGGTTGACGTCGCCCACGTATCCCGGCGTGTACGGGCCGATGGCGATGCCCGCGAGCAGATAGCCCACGATGGGGCTGAGGCGGAGTTTCTGCGTGACTAGGCCGAGCACCCAAGCGGCGGCGAAGGCGGCGGCGATCGTCGTCAGGAGCGGTACGTTGTGCATTGAGGGCAAACCATACGCGATCCCAACAACCATGCCCACCCCCAAGGGGGCATATTCCGCGCCCAGAGGTGCGGAGTTGTTTGGCCGGATGTTCCGGAGAAATCAGAACTTAGGAGCGGCTGGCGATTGTGCGGGCGCGGTGGGCTTATGAACTGCCGCCGCGCATGCGCTCCAGGCTTTCGGGGAAGGGGTAGCTGGGGAAGACGCCCACGTGCCCGAAGCGCCACATGACGGGGGCGGCGTAGACGTCGCCTCGGAATCCGGCCTCGAACATGGTGCGCAGGACGGTTTCAAAGGAAGGCTCCCGTCCATCGGGGCCGACGAGGCGGTTGGCCTTGGCGTTGAGGAAGCTGACCGTCGCGGCGGGCCAGCGGTCACGTCGGCCGTCGAGCATCTTGGCGACCGTGTGGAAGCCGCGGGAGAGGTCGTCGAGGGTGAAGTGGTCCTTCCCCTTGGGGCGGAGGATGGCCAGGATGAGGATGGAGTCAAGGTCGAACTTGAGGACGTAGGGCTCGCGGTCGCTCGCGGCGTGGATGCCGACGCTCTCCTGGAACATCTTGGCGTAGCTGGTGATCGCCTTGCTGGACCACTGGCTGGTGGCCATCAGCTCGACGAGCTGGGCGATGATGCCGTGGGAGTTGTCCTCGTCGTTGACGCCGCAGATGACGGTGCGGTAGCGGCCGTCCACGATGTCGCGGAGCATGTCCTGGCCCCAGAGGATGCGGATGCGCTCCTTGGGGACGACCTTGCCCCCTTCGCCTGGCAGGAGGGTGACCCGGTCGGGGAACTGGTCGCTCCCCAGCACGCTCTCGGCGTCGTGTTCATAGAGCCGGAGGGATGGGACGGGCGACTTGGCGGCGGTGGACATGGGGATGCCTCCTCGAGTTCAGCATACATCACGCCCCGGGCCCCGGAGCCCTTCGCGGATGGGTCAACGGGCGTCGGGCGGGAAGTGGGTCAGCCCCAAGCACCTGCGCTCGTACAGTGCTGGCCCCATGCCGCCTGTTCTGACCGCTCAAGACCTCGCCAAGACCTTCGGGCACCGCACGCTCTTTTCGGGCATCAGCCTGGTGGTGCAGGAGCGCGAACGGCTGGCGCTGATCGGACCGAACGGGAGCGGAAAGTCCACGCTGCTGAAGCTGCTCGCCGGCCTGGAGACGGCGGATGCGGGGTCGGTGGCGCTGCGGCGGGGGCTGCGCGCGGCGTATGTCCCGCAGTCGGACGCCTTCCCCGAGGGCTCGACCGTGCTTTCGGTGGTAGTGGGGGGGCTGGCGGGGCTGACCCTGCCGCATGTTCACGACGATCATGAGCGCGAGCTGCACGCGGAAGTGACGCTGCGGCGGCTGGGCTTTGAAGAGCTGGGGCTGGGCGAGGACTTTCTGCACGTGCCGACGTCTCGCCTCTCCGGCGGGCAGCGCAAGCGTCTGGCGATCGTCCGCGAGCTGGCGAAGGAGCCGGACCTGCTGCTGCTGGACGAGCCCACCAACCACCTCGACGTGGAGGGGATCCGCTGGCTGGAGGAGATTCTGGAAGGCGCGCCTTTCGCGTGGATCGCGGTGACGCACGACCGGGCCTTCCTCGAGAACACCGCGACGCGGATCGTGGAGCTTTCGCGGGCTTATCCGGAGGGCTCCTTCGGAGTCCACGGGAACTACACGGAGTTTCTCCGTCGCAAGCAGGAGTTTCTGGAAGGTCAGGCGCGGCAGGAGCAGGCGCTGGCGAACGTGGTGCGCGAGGACATTCGCTGGCTCAGCCGCGGGGCCAAGGCCCGGCGCACCAAGAGCAAGAGCCGGATCGACGCCGCGCACGAGCGGATGGAAGAGCTGGCTGAGCTGCGGGCGAGGAATGCCCCCGCGCGTGCCGCGGCGGTGGACTTCACGGGCACGGACCGCAAGACGCAGAAGCTGCTGGATGCGAGGGCGATCAGCAAGACGCTCGGCGGTCGGACGCTCTTCCGCGATCTGACGGTGGTGCTCAGCCCCGGCCACAAGCTGGGGTTGATGGGCCCCAACGGCAGCGGCAAGAGCACGCTCATCAAGGTGCTGACGGGCGAGCTGGAAAGCGACCCGCCATCGCCGGAGGCGGTGCGTGCCGCGGCGGAGGCCAACTACCCGAGCGGCGTGCCCGCGCCGGGGACGATCCGGCGCGCGGACAATCTGCGCGTGGTGACGTTCTCGCAGCATCGCACGGAGCTGGACCCCGGCAAGACGCTGCGCGATACGCTGAGCCCCGCCGATTCGGTGGTGTATCGCGGGCGAGTGCTGCACGTGAACACGTGGGCGTCGATGTTCCTCTTTACGCCCGAGCAGCTCAAGTCTCCGATCCGGGCGCTCAGCGGCGGCGAGCAGGCGCGGGTGCACATCGCACGCCTCATGCTCGAGCCCGCGGACGTGCTGATCCTCGACGAACCCACCAACGATCTGGACATCGCCACGCTCGAGGTGCTGGAAGAGTCGCTGGAGGAGTTCCCCGGAGCGCTGATCCTGGTGACGCACGATCGCGCCATGCTGGCGAGGCTGGCGACGCATCTGCTGGCGCTGGACGGGCGCGGCAACGCAAAGTACTACGCCAGTTACGAGCAGTGGGAAGATGCCCAGGAGCAAGCCGCGGAGCGGGAAAAGGCAAAGACCGTAGCGGAGAAGCCGGCGCCGCCGCCTGCTCCGCCCTCGCAGCCCGCGCGGCGCAAGCTCACGTACAAGGAGCAGCGCGAGCTGGAGCAGATCGAGCCGGCCATCGAGCAGGCCGAGGCGGAGGTCAAACGGCTGGAGGCGGCGGTCAACGATCCGAGCGTGATGTCGGACCACCGGAAGTTGCAGCAGCTTTACACAGAACTGGGCGAGGCCCAGGCGAAGGTCGCCGCGCTGTACGAGCGATGGGCGGAGCTGAGCGGGTGAGCGTTGCTATGTGCCGCGTTCGGTGCGCGTGCGATTCGGTCTGCCGCGGTATTCGTCGGCGATGTCCTGGCGGGTGCGTCCGTCGTCCTTGAATCGCTTCTGCCAGGGCTTCTGGGGCTCGACCTGGGCGGCGCGGCGTTCGGCTTCGTCGGTGCGCTGGGCCCACGGCGCGGGCACGATCCTCCGCCCGTACATCTCCGCGTAGCACTGCGTCATCTCGGCGCCCAGCAGCAGGATCGCCGAGGTGTAGTAGATCCAGATGAGCGCCACCGCCAGCGACCCCGCGGCTCCGTAGACGTTCGCCGTGCCCGATCGACCGAGGTAAATGCCCAGCCCCACCTTGCCTAAAGCCAGCAGCAGGGCGGTGAGCCCGGCGCCTACCCACGCATCCTTCCACGCGATCCGGGCGTCGGGGAGGAAGCGGTACACCACCGCAAGCAGCGCGGCGATGATGCCCATCGAAACCAGGATGTCCAAGGCGTGGATCACGACCGGGGGAATGGCGATGGCCGCCTGGATGCGTTCGGCCGCGCCGGCGACGAAGGCGCTCGCCCCCAGCAGCACGATCATCATCAGCCCCATGAAGAGCACAAGCCCGAAGCCGACGAGCCGCGTACGCAGGAGCCGGCCCACGGCCCCGCCGGGGCGGGGCCGCACGTTCCACACCTGGTTCAGGGCGCCCTTGAGCTGCGCGAAGAGGCCCGTGGCCCCAATGAAGAGAATCACGAAGCCGACCACCATCCCGATGATGCCGCTGCGGGGCTCCGCCGCGTTGCGGAGCATGTCATCGATCAGCGCGCCCGCTTTTTCGCCCATCGCCGCTGAGAGCTTGTTCACGATCGCGGCCCTGGCCTGCGTGTCGCCGAAGAGCCGGCCCACGATCGCGAGCATGATGAGCAGCAGGGGCGTGAGCGAGAAGATCGTGTAATACGAAAGCGACGCGGCGAGCGTCAGCGAGTTGTTCTTGAAGAACGCCGATACCGAGGACTTGAGCAGTGGGATGACGCCGCGCTTGCCCTGCCGGTCGCCCGTTCCCAGGTCGGGAGCAGAGTCGCGTTCCTTGCGTCTGGTCATGCCGAAGGCTGTCGGCGCGGGATGAACCGCTGCTGAAGCCGCCGCAACCACCGAGGCACTTACACGGGCTTCATGCTGTCCTCGAAGTTGCCCACCAGCCGGCCCATCACCACCGTGAACATGAGCGACCCACTGCCCTGGTCCACGCCGGGAAGAAAGTCATGGTCGAGGGATTCCAGCAGCGCGGGTGCGTCATGCTCGGTGAGGCCGCCGTCTACCAGCAGAATAACTGTGCCCGCCACTGTGCCGTCGGCGAGGTAATGCAGGTCCACCGCCGCGGCGTCATGCCCGTTGCGCATCGCCAGGAACCGCTCCGAGGATGAGGACCGCAGGACGCGCTTCCACTCCACCATCACAGGACCTCCGGCGGGCGAGGGGGCGGGCAGGGCGGGCTAGTGCGCAAGCTATCAGGTTTGTGCCCCGGTTTGTGCAAGGACCGGCCCCGTGCAGGACATGACTTCGTACCCCCGCACGCAGCCACGCCGTGCCGTTCAGCCTTTTCGCTGGACGGGCGGCGTGGCATTGCGCCAACGTCTCTAATCAGGGTTCACGTGCCCGCCGACGTCCTGGCCTGCGTTCGGCTCCTCATTCGGCCAACTGCCTTGCCGCGGCTGGTCCGTGCGGCCGGGGGCGAGGGATTCGACCTTCTGCTTCACCTGTTCGCGTCCTGCACCGATGACGGTGCGGACGACTTCCTTGGCCTTGTCCACGATGTGGAGGTCGCCCTCGCCGACAACTTCCTGCTTGACCGCCTGGGCCATCTCGGCCCCCTGGTGGAGGGCTGATTCCCCGAGCTCACGGGCCTTCTCCTTGAAGCGCCCGCTCGCCTCGCCCATCAGCTCCTCTTCCTTCCGCGTCGTGGGGACGAGCAGTCCGCCCATGAGGCCCAGAGCCATCGCCGCGGCTCCGAAGGCGAGCGGGGCTTCCTCGTACAGGTCCTCGGTCTGGTGCTTGAGGTGCGTCGCGCGGGTCTGCACGGCGTCGCTGACGTCGTGCAGCTTTTCGCGTGCCACGTGCGTCATGTCCTCCGCGCGTTCGCGCAGGTAGCCGACCCGCTCGCGTGCAGACTGAGAGACGTCGGAGAGGCGCCCACGCACCGATTCCACCGCGCCCGCCGCTCGCGCGCGCACTTCCCCGGCACGCTCGCCAATTTCTTCGGCGACGCGGCGGCCTCGCCCGCGGCCTTCCCCGCCGCGTCCCGCGGCTTCGCCGCCGTCGGGGATGTACTCGGCCCCGAGGCTGAGCCAGTCGCTGTCCCGCCCGCGTCCGACCTCATAGGTCTCGTGCCTGGCGTGCCTGCCCCGCGAGCCGATCTGATCGGAGATGAGCCACGCCACGCCAAGGCCGATGAGAGCGGCGGGGATGGGGTTGTTTCTGGCGGCGTCCCACACACGTCCGGGGACCTTTCCGGCGAACTCCGTCGCGCCGCCGTGCTCCGCGATGCCGCCGGTGATCTCTCCGACGATGCCGCGGAGGCTCATCCGGCCCTGGAGCTGGGTGACGGTCTGGTCCATGGAGGCCAGCGTGCGGTCGATGTCGTGCTTGATCTCGTCGGAGGAGCGTCGGCAGGCGTCGCGGTCGTCGCGGGTCATGAGATCTTCTCCTTCATCCACTCGCCGGCTTCACGGAGAGACTGCGCGGTCTTTTCGGGCGTGGGGCTTTCGCTCTTGATTCGGTTGATGCTCCGGTTGATCAGGATCGCCGCGACCGTCACCGTCACCACGCCCACGATCAGCGGCGCGAGCCACGAGTAGACGTTGGGGTCCATACCGGAGGCGTCCATCCACGCGGCAAGGCCCGCGGAGAGCGCGCCGAGCAGCAGCAGCAACCCTCCCAGCGCCAGGACCGCGCCGACGCCGACGATCGCCCCGTTGCGGGAGTACACCGCCATCTTCTCGCGCATCTCCGCCTTCGCCAGCGCCGCTTCCTGACGCACGAGCGTGCTCACGTCGCGCGTCAGCTCCCGGAAGAGGTCGGAGACGGGCCGATTGCGTGCAAAGGCCTGCGCGGAGGCCTGAAAGCGGGCCGATCCGCGGTCGGGTGCGGGGCGCGTGCTGTCTTCTTCTCGCACGGCCCGGCCCTGCGCCGCGGCGCCGGGCGCGCTGTCGATGGGGCACGAGGCGCCATCGGGCGTGGAGGTTGACTTGTCGTGCAGGTCCTCCGGCATCACACACCTCCTCCGAAATTGGGCGGCATGTCTGGCGGGGTGGGCGCGATGTCCACCGGCGAGGCCCCGTAGCCCAGGCCGCTGCGCTGCAGCGGGCCGTGGGGGATCGTCTCGTCCATCGGGCCGGAGGGGCCGAGGTTGCCCATCGAGTCGCGCGGGCGATCGTCGATGTTCTTCGAGCCCTTCGACGCCTTGAAGAAGCGAGCCGCGAGCACGCCCACCGCGAGGCATCCTCCGAGGAAGAGCACCGGCTCGCGCCGAGCGAAGTTCTCCACCGAGCGAACGAGGTCGCCGGGGCGATGGTCGCGCAGGTATCCGGCCGCGGAATCGAGGCCTCCGGCCAGGGAGTCCGTGATGCTCCCGAAGCGCTCGCCCTGCTGCGATCGGCGGATTTCCTCCGCGGCGGAGCGCAGCGCGCGGGAGATGGTGCCGATCTGCCCGCTCAGCGCGTCAGCACCCTGCGAGAGGTAGTCGTCGGCGGAGCCGCGGAGTTCCTGAACGGCCTCCCTGGCCTGCTGTTTGACTTCCTGGCCGATCTCGCGGGCGGCGTGCTTGCTCTCCTGCACGGCCTGACGCGCGGCTTGCTTGCCGCTTTGGACGACGCCGCGGGAGGAATCCCGGCCCTGCGCTTCGCGTCCGGGGCCGGAGTCGATGGGGCTTTCGTAGGTGTCGGCGTGGCCCGAGCGACCGGGGTCGTACCCCTGTGCCTCCCTGCTTTCCTGGTTGGCTTCCATGCCCCAAAGCTAAATCACGCCAGGGGTTGGAGCGCGTGTGTGAATGAGCAATAACCGGGTTCTTGCGGGCGTCCGGGTGAGTTCACCGGCTGGGGCGGGCGTGTCACCGGCCGGAAGGTCCGGCTTGGGCTTCACTCTTCCTCGAAGCCGCTGTCCACGAGCGCCTTGAGGGCGGCGCAGGCCTTCTCGGCGTCGGCGCCTTTGGCGGTGATCTCCAGCTCGCTGCCTTTGCTCGCGGCGAGCATCATCATCTGCATGATGGACTTGCCGTCCACCTCGGTGTCGGCCTTGCGGACGCGCACTTCGCAGGCGAAGGTGCTGGCAAGGTCAACAAAGGTCATCGCCGGGCGGGCGTGAAGGCCCAGCCGGTTGACGATAGTGACCTTGACGGTGCAAGTGTCCGACAAAAGGTGCCTCTTGTGGCGTCAGCCCGCGAGGTGCTGGCCGTCCGCCTCTTCCAGGAGCGTGCGGACCTCGGCGACGGAGCCGGCCTGGCGCAGGAAGCGCCGGAACGTGTCCTTGCTCAGGTTCTTGAAGATCACCTCCATCGCCTGGAGGTGCTCTTCGGGCTTGTCCTCCGGGCTCAGGAGCAGGACGATGGAATACACGGGCTGCTTGTCCAGGGCGTTGAAGTCCACCCCGCGGGGGGAAAGACCGATCGCCGCCGCCATCTTGGTCACGCCGCGGCTCTTGACGTGGGGGACCGCCACGCCGCGACCGAAGCCCGTGGAACCGCGCTTCTCACGCTCCAGCACACGCGTCGCCAGCTCGTCGCGGATTTCGGCCGGAGCCGCCCCGCTCGCCACCAGCGCGTCCACGAGCTCGAGAATCACGCCATCACGATCGGTGGCCTTGAGCACCGGGATGATGGCTTGTTCGTTCACGATCTCCGTCAGCTTCACCAAGACCCTGACTCCTCGGGCCGGGGGTGCGCGGCCCCCGCCGCTCAATGCTTGCTCTGCTTGAGCACTTCCTTGAAGTCGCGCAGCTGCCGCTCGCTCTTCTCCAACGCACGGTCGATGCCGGCGTAGAGGTCCTTGTCCTGGACGCGGGAAATGAAGTCGTCGTGCTTCTCCACGTCCACCACGATTTCCACACCGAACTCGCCGCTGCCGTGGTTCGTCGCTCCGGTGAGCGTGACCGTGATCTGCTGGACAAGGTCCAAGTACTTGGTGAGCCGCTCCGCCTTCGTCTCGGCATACTGCCGGATGGCGTCGGTCACCTCCAGGTTCTTGCCCACCACGTCAATCCGCATGCACGCACTCCTTCAACGAACGGGCATCCTACTCCCACCGCTTCCGGCCCCGCGGCCCACGGCGTCCCCGATGGTAGGGGCCCCGGGCCCGCCGTCTCCCCTCGTTCAGAAACCCTTGAGCAGGTCCAGAGACTTGCGGGGGTTGATCACGTAGCGGCCCTCGTAGCCCTCCATGGGCTCCGCCCCGCGCCGGATCAGCTCCACCACCTCCTCGGTCGTCAGCTCGGGCCGCAGCGCCAGGAGCTTGGCCGCGAGGTTCGCCGTGTTCGGCGCGGCCATGGACGTGCCGGAGAACTTCATCTTCCGGCCGCCGGGGATCGTGCTGTTCACCTCGAAGCCGTTGGCGTAGAGGGTCACGTTCTTGCCGAAGGTGGTGAACCCGGTGGGCTTGCCCCCCTGGTCCACCGCCCCGATGGTGATCATGTTCGGCACGTCGAGGCCGGAGGGGATCAGCTCGCTGAACTGGTTGTCGTTGTCGCTGTTGCCAGCCGCGGCGACGAAGAGGATCTCCGGCGCGGAGCGCATCGCCTCTTCCAGGGCGTCGCGACCGATCTTGAAGATGCGGCGGGAGAGCTCGGCCCGCTCCTCGGCGCTGGCGCCGATGCCCTTGCGCTCCAGCTCGTTCTCGATGTCCTTGCGGGAGCCGCCCCAGCTCATGTTGCAGACGCGGACCCCTGCGCGGCGCATGTACGCCACGCTCTCGCGGACCGCCTGGGCCTCACGCTCGGCCTTCTCGATGCTCGGGGCCTCGGTGGGGATGGTCCGGAAGTCGAAGGTGATCCGGACGGTCAGCAGGCGGATGAAGGGGTTGCCCTCCGCCGCGATGCCCGCGACGTGCGTGCCGTGGGCGTAGTTGCCGAAGAGGCTGAGGTCCTCGTAGAAGGGGGTGACGTCGTCGGCCTTCAGCGAGCGAACGTAGGCGCGGAGGGCGGAGGCCTCGGGGCTGTCCACGTTGGCCTGCAGGTCCATCAGCCCCTTGGTGTGCGAGATCACCAGCTCCGGGTCGGACTTCATCTCGTCCAGCGGGTGGAGCAGTTCGGGGGTGGGGTAGCTCAGGAGGTCGAAGGCGATGCCGTGGACGTCATCGACGAAGCCGTTGCCGTCGTCGTCCTTGCCGTTGACGATCTCGGCGCTGTTCTTCCAGAGCCGGTCCTCAAAGAGGCTGGTGTCCACGCCCGAGTCCCAGATCGCCACGACGACCGGGTGGCCGGGGTCCTGGGGCGAGAGCGTGACCAGGCGGGGCGTCCAGACGTCCTTCACCGGCACTTCGTTGCTCTTGATGACTCCGCCGTAGACCTCCGCCACCAGCGGGTTGAGGGGGATGAGGCGGTCGAGCCCGGCGCGGGCGCTGATGAGCGACCAGGCCAGGTCGTTGCTCAGCACGCCGCCGCTCTGGTCCACCACCGGGTCCAGGCCGCCCTTGATGCTGCCGATCACAAGCTCGGGGGTGACCATCTCCGCGCGGCCCTTGGCCTGCGTGATGGCCTCGCGGACCACCTCCCAGGGCAGGGCCTTCACGAGGCTCTCCAGCTCGTTCTTGAACGCCTTGTTGAAGGCGGCTTCGTCGCTCCCCGCGGACGTCTTCGCCGCGATCATCGCCCGCGCGACCAGGCCCGTCGTCAGCTTCTTGCTCTCCTTGGTCTCCAGGTCGCGGATCTTCTCGACCAGCCCCAGGACGTCGGCGTCGCGGCCTTCGATCAGAGCCGCGGCGAGCAGCAGGTTGTAATAGCTCTGCAGCGTCGTGGGGTCGTTGATCTCGTACTTCGCAAGGTCCGCCTCCACGTCGGCCTTGACCTGGGCGACGAACGCCCGGAAGGGGGCGTCGGAAGTGACGAACTCGGAGGGCTTGCCCTCGATCTTGTACGTGTGCCGCGGCAGGTCGTCCGCCGTCTTCACGACGATGCGCTCGCCCTGACGAGGCTGGGCGTTCGCGACGGGGAGGGCGGTCAGCAGGCCGGCGGCCAGCACGAGCAGCAGCGACTTCTTCAAAGGAGCTCTCCAAAGGGGCGCCGCCCCAGTCCAAGAGGAGGGGCGACTGAGCCGGGATCGTAGGTCCGTGGCGCGGCTCGGTTGCGCCTGGGGGAGGGGCCCCGACGTCGCCCGTTCCATGCCGCGGCGGGCGCGAAAAAAAAGGCCCGGTCGTGATGACCGGGCCTGTCGCCTGGACCGAGCCTTGGGGCTCGGGGATCAGTTGAGGGACATGGAAGCGAGCATCTTGCTCGCCATGGTGGAGGCGACGTTGCCGGAGGTCTTGACGGAGCCGCCCTGCTCCAGAACCGCCTGCTGCTCCTCGAGCGCCTCGCGGTTGCCGAGGAAGTGAGCCTCGAGCTGCAGCCGGATCTTCTCCATGGCCTTGTTCTGGATCTGGCGGACGCGCTCCTTGGTGACGCCGATGATCTGGCCCACCTGCTCCAGAGTCATGGGCTTCTCCAGCTCGCCGCTCTCGAGCCCGAAGCGGTGCTCGATGACGGTGCGCTCCACGTCGGAGAGGTCGGCGCGGTTCTCGATGACGATCCGCTTGACCTCCTCCGCCGCGTCCTTCTCGAAGGTCGAGCGCTTGACCTCAAGGAAGTTGCTGCGCTCGAGCTTGGGGTCGAAGTCCGTGGGGAAGCGCTGGCGGTACTTGCTCAGCTTCATGCCCTGACGGCTGAAGGCCTTGAGGATGGCGCGGCAGGCGTAGGTGCTGAACTTGTACCCGCGGCCGGCGTCGAACTTGTCCACGGCGCGGAGCAGAGCCATATTGCCCTCGCTGACCAGGTCGGCGAAGTCAACCTCGCTCATGCGGGTCCGCTTGGCCATCGCCAGCACCAGGGCCAGGTTCGTCTCCGCGATCTGCTCGCGGATGCGGTCGCTGAGCCGGTACCAGCGGAGGATCTCCTCGGCCTGCTCGGGGGTGGGCTGGCGCGTGGGCGACGCCCAGACCTCGTGCTGGAGCTTCCAGATCCGATAACGCGCGTAGTTGAACTGGTGGAAGAGGACCTTCTCCTCGGCGCCGGTCAGGATGACCTGCTGGGCCGACTTGACGGTCCGGTTCCGGGTGCTGGACAGGTCGTCCATCACAGGGTGGTACCAGCTCGTGTCGGGCTTCTGGATCTCCGGAGCCTCGTCGTAGATCTTCCGCTCCGCGTCCTCCTCGTAGAAGACGGGGGAGTCGATGAAGTCCTGCTCGCTGGCCATGATCTGGGTGAGCAGACGCTCGTCCTCCGGAGAAAGGCGGCGCTTGACCGCCTTGCCCGAAGCCCGCAGGCTCGTCTCCTGAACGTCCGCACCACCTCCGATCCGGCTGCGGCGCCGGACCTGCTCAATGGGGCTCAGGGTTCGTTTGGTGGTGCTCTGTCGCATCGCTTCTGTCCTTGCCGACCTTGGCATTGGTGTTTCGTAGCCGTTGATTCGCTGCCGAGCGGGGGTTGGAGTCGCCGCCGCACTCGGCTTCCTGACTTTTCAGCGTGCCGCATATTTCATGCGGTCGCTGTGTGTTTCATCCAGTTATTGACCAGTTCCAACTCTGCGTTTCACCGCGTTTGTTTGCGTTCAGTTCCTGCTGCCGTCAACCCATCCTGCCTCACTCCGCCGGTCGGTTCGGCGGTTGTTGCCGCCCGGCCGACCCGGCACCGATCCTCACCCAAGAGAACCTCCAAGGTTCCCTGGCCTGTGCCGCCGAATCGGGTGTCTCTCTGTCGGACGTTCTGCCCGCCTGTCCTTCATCTTCCAGGCCGAGGCCGCTTCAGGGGCCTCGGCGGCGGTTCGTCCGCGCTCGCACACCCTTCATACGACAATAGAGCGTGAAAGTTTCGTTCCTTAGAACGATTCCAGTGGCCGTCGCCTTCCGTGACGCTCAACACCCGCTGATCCTCAGCGGAACCTTACAAATACCTGCTCAAGCGCCGATTGATTCTGGGGGAAGGTCCGGATAGCCTGACCTGGGCCATTACCCAACGTCGTGGGCCCTTCACGGGTGGCCAACATACCACAGATCGGCTTTCCTGCCAAGTGCTGGCGCGTTTTTCAACATGCGATGCACACTTCTAGGAACTGACGGCTAGCCACCCGTCCACTTTCCGAACAAAGGAGCGTCCTATGCCTTTCTCCCTGCCCCCCCTGCCCTACCCCGCCAACGCCCTGGAGCCTCACATTGACGCCCAGACGATGGAGATTCACCACGGCAAGCACCACAACGCTTACGTGACCAACGCCAACAAGGCCTTGGAGGGAACCCCCTTCGCCGACCTGCCCGTCGAGGAGGTCGTCCGTCGCCTGGGCGAGCTGCCCGAGGACAAGCGCGGCGCGGTTCGCAACAACGCCGGCGGGCACCTCAACCACTCCCTCTTCTGGCAGATGATGGCCCCGCCCTCGCAGGGCGGCGGCGGCCAGCCCTCCGGTGAGCTTGCCGAGGCCATCAACGCCGCCTTCGGCTCCTTCGACGCCTTCAAGGAGAAGTTCGCCGCGGCGGGCGTCGGCCGCTTCGGCTCGGGCTGGGCGTGGCTGGTGGTCAACGGCGGCAAGCTGGAGGTCTGCTCCACGGCGAACCAGGACTCGCCCCTGATGGGCAAGGCGATCGCCGGGTGCGAGGGCACGCCCATCCTGGGGGTGGACGTGTGGGAGCACGCCTATTACCTGAAGTATCAGAACCGCCGCCCGGACTACCTCGCCGCGTGGTGGAACGTGGTCAACTGGAAGTTCGTCGCGGATCTGTACGCGAAGGCGAAGTGACGCGGGCTTTTTGAGCCGGCGCGGTGAATGATCCGAGACCACAACAGGGGTCCCGGAGGGTTCGCCGTGCGCAAGAAGAACAACCTCGTCCTCACCATGTACCTCGCCACGCCCATCGTCCTGCTGGGCGTGGTGCTGCTGGCGATCAAGTACTCCCGCCCGGCGATGAACGCGCCCCCCATCGGGGCTGGGGCCGGCGACACCGGCGGGGCCAACGCCATCGGTGAGTACCTGGCCCACGGCAGGGCTCGACCCCTTCCGCCCGCCCCCGCCCCGGAGCCTGCGCCGGAGCCCCAGCCTGAGCCGACTCCGGCGCCCGCGCCTCAGCCGCCCGCTCCGGAGCCCCCCAAGCCCGCGCCGAAGGCCGAGCCCGCGCGGACGGTGTACCCCCGCGGCACGCTCGCCGCACTGCCGCTGACCGGCCCGAAGGGCGGGTCGGTGGAGGCCAAGGTTTTCACGCCTCCGGGCTACAGCGGGCAAGCGACGGTGACGTACCCGGTGCTGTTCGTCATCGGCGATGGACTGTTTGATGAGAACGTGTGGGGGCTGGACGTGGTCGCGTCGGAGCTGATCAGCCGCGCGAACATGGAGCCGGTCATCATCGTGGGGCTTCCGCCCTCCGGGGCGACGACCGAGGCGGCCCGGCGCGAGTACGCCTCCTGGATTTTCTCAACCGTCGCTCCCGCGGTGCGGGCGAGCTACCGCGCCCGCGCGTGGCCCGAGACCACGGGCATCGGCGGCGTCGGCGCGGAAGCGTGGACAGCCATCACCGCGGCGATGCACCACGCGGGCGAGATCGGCGTGCTGCTCGTGCAGGAGCCCACGCCGGGCACGGTGGAGGAGTTTCAGCCGCCGCGGCGCGTGTTCGCGGGGGTGAACGCCCAGGGCCCCGCCGCGGCTGGGGTCAAGGAGCTGCAGGCGAACCTCCGCGGCGCGGGGATGGGCCCGGACCGGCTGCTGGTGCTCGCGGACAGCAACACGCCGGAGGACATGCCCGGCCAGCGCCGCCGCATGCAGCACGCGCTGGCCTTCCTCTACCCGCCGCAGATCGACACGACCAAGTGAGCGTTCGGCCTGTCCGCGAAGCCTTACGCCCCCGCGGCGAGCAGACATTCGCGGATCGCGAAGTAATGCAGCACGCTCCCGGCCACCACCGCGGTGTGCCAGACGGCGTGGGAGTATGGAATGCGCCCGATCCACACGCGCGCGTAAAACACCGTGCCGAGGGTGTAGACGAACCCGCCCGCGACCAGGAGCCAGAGCGCCTGCGCGGGGGCTGACTTCAGCAGTGGGCCGAGGGAGAAGAGGGCCATCCAGCCCATGCCGACGTACAGCGCGAGCGAGAAGCGCTCGTAGCGCAGACCATATCGGATCTTGAAGGCCGAGCCCAGAAGAGCCAGGGCCCAGACCGCCGCGAGCATCCCCCAGGCTCCCTGCCCGCGCAGCACGGTCATGCAGATCGCGGTGTACGTTCCCGCGATGAGGAAGTAGATGCAGATGTGGTCTGCCAGCAGGCGGCGCTCCTCGCCCGGCTTGAACTGGTGGTAGTGGTACCGTGTGCTCGCGGCGTACTGCATGATGAGCGTCGCGCCGTACACCGCGCACGCCGCCACGTGCCCCGCGTCGCCGATGCGATGGGCCAGCCAGACCAGCAGCGGGGCACCGATCAACGCCAGCACCAGCCCCACGGCGTGGGAGAGTGTGTTCGCGGCTCCCTCGGAGATCCGGCACGCGGACCACCAAGGGTCACCCGGAGGACAGACGGAATCGCGGCGCGTGCGGGGCATTGCACCGAGCATTGGTTGGGTTGTGCAGCGTGTGATGAAGAGCGGGTGAGGCGGCGTTCACGGCACGATCGACGCGCGTGGAAATGAAAAAGGCCGCCGGCGTGAACCGGCGGCCCGAGAGGCAATCAGGACGCGGCGCGGCGATCAGCAGTTGCCGCCCGAGAGCACGCGGAAGAAGGCCTCGATGTCGGCGTCTGTGCCGGAATCACCGTCGCCGTCGAAGTCCGCGCCGCCGGGGTGGCAGGTGTCGCAGCAGTTGCCCGCGAGGCAGGAGAAGAAGGCCTCGATGTCGGCGTCGGTGCCGACGTCGCCGTCCCCGTCGAAGTCCGCCGTGCCGCAGGTCGGGCCGGTGGGCGGCAGCGGGATGCGGATGAGGGCCTGGCCCAGGTCGGGGTCCTGGGTGATGCAGCCCTTCGCCGTGGGCGTGGCGCGGAGCGTGACGACCACGTAGAGGTCGGTGTCGGTGAGGAAGGCGTAGTCATCGCGGAAGGAGCGGATGAAGAGGCCGTCGTCGAAGACGCCGTTGCCGTCGGCGTCCACGGGGTCGTTCTCGCGGGCCAGCACCGTCTGACCGTTCAGGACGATCACGGCGTTGGCGAGCGGGTCGGGGGAGTCGGTCGTGCCGCCGATCACGTAGTCGCCGCGGTTGTTGCCGGCGAGCAGGAAGAAGAGCTGCGAGAAGGTGGCGTCGCTCCAGGTCTCGAACGTGCCTGGGGTGATGGGCTGGAAGTTGGTGGCGAGGACCGAGCCGTTGCGGATGGCCCAGTCGGAGCCGTCCACGTTGGAGCCGTAGGCGAACCAGTCGCCGTTGGTCTCCATGAAGGCGAAGGCGATCGTGCTGCCGACCGGCGAGTTGAAGTTGCTGCCGGGGATGATCTGGTTCTCCTGCAGGACGACCGCGCCGTCGACCACGACCACGCGGTCCTGGGAGGTGGCGTCATTCACGGCGCCGGTCCAGAGGTGGTGCGCCCCGTCGGCGCTCAGGAAGAAGCCCTGGCCGTCGGTGGAGCCGGAGTCGAACGACTTGACGGTGAAGTTCGCGCCGTCGGGCTGGCCGGTGGGAATCGTGATGCCCTCCTGAGCGACGATGATCTCGCCGTTGGCGCGGACCACAGCGGTGTCGGTCGCGGTGGTCGCGCCCTGGAGGTTCGTCTGCACGGAGATCGTGCCGTCGTTCTGGATGGTGGCCGAGCCGTTCGTGGTGCCCCAGTTGTAGAAGTTGTTGGGCATCAGGTTGCCCTCCACGATCGGGTGGAGGAACTGCGTGCCGTCCCACATCACCACCACCTCGTCCGCGACGGTCGGGCCGGTGGTGTTCGTGGAGAACACGTACTGGCCGGAGTCGTTGATGCTGACGATGTTGTCCATCACGCCCCAGTTGAAGCCGTCGGGCCCGAACTGGCCTTCGCGAGCGCCGACCGAGATCACGCCCGACGGGTTGCTCACCAGCAGAACCTGGTCCTCGGAGGTGGCCGCGTCGGTGTCGGCCAGCAAGACGAACCACTGGCCGTTGTGGCTGCGGTAGGGCCGCTCAAAGCCGGTGGACGAGAAGCGCACGCCCGGCAGGCCGGGGACTTCGGAGTTCGCCAGGCTCGCGATGTTGGTGAGCAGGGCGGTCGCGGCGGCGGTCGGAGGAATGGCCGAGACGATGTTGGTGCCGCTCACGGCGGTGTTGTTCGTGGGGATCTCGTCCGCCTGATCGATGGAAACAGTGGCTTCGGCCTGCACGACGCCCTGGGCGTGGAAGGTGAGGGTGACGGCGAACTGCGCGGAGGTGTTGGAGGCGAGCGTGCCGAGGTTGACGGACACGGTGTTGCCCACGGGCGTCGCCGCTGGAGTGGAGGAGACGAACGAGGTGTTCGCGGGAATGGTGAAGGTGACGGTGGCGTTGGTCACCTGCTCGCTGCCCGCGTTGTACACATGGGCGATGAAGGTGCCCTGGCCGCCCTCGCCGATGGTGCACGAGGTGGGGGCCTGGAGCGACACCAGGGCGTCATACTCGGACTGGGAGCAGGAGAGAGGGACCCACGCCAGGCCCAGCCAGTTGCCGGCGGGCAGCTGGGCAACGACCGTCGCGGCGCCGGTGTCCACGTCCACGGTGTAGAGCGTGTCCGTCTGAGAGCAGACGAGGTAGAGCGCGTTGAGGTGGGGCACGTAGGTCAGCCCGTGGGGGTTGGTGGGGCCGTTCAGCGGCCCGATGAGCGTGCCCGCGCCGGTGTTCAGGTCGATGGCGTAGAGGCTGTCGGTCGAAGAGCTGGTGCCGTACATCACCCCGCGGCCGGCGTGCCAGCCCAGATTGAAGAACGAGGTGAACCCGGCGTTGCCGATGATCGTCGCCGCGCCGGTGCTGGTGTCGATGGTGTACAGGTTGCCGTCGCTGCCGCCGTACAGCGTGTTGTTGCTGCTGTTGAACTCGAGCCCGTGCATCACGACGTTGGCGATGTAGGGACCCACCTGCGTCGCGGTGAAGGTGTTGAGATCGAGCCTGTACAGTATGTCCTCGCTGGTGGAGGTCATGTACATCGTGCCCGTCACGCAGTCGTAGGCGAGCCCGCCCACGGTGCCGCCGGCGCTGACGACGCCCGCATGGGTCGTGATCCCCGTCAGCGGGTCCACGGTGTAGATGTTCCGGTTGCTGTCGAGCAGGTACATGGTGCCCTGGCCGTAGCACGTGCCGGCAAGGGTGGCGATGGCCGCCGCGGCAAGAAGACGCTTCATCATCCACTCTCCTACAGAAAAGGGGGGAAGGGGTCGGAGCCCACGGTGCGCAGGGATTCCCCCGGACCGGGGTGCGCCCAGCGTATCGCAGGACACCGGCGCGCCAAGCGTCTTCCGTAACGAACGTCCCAGAAAAGTTGTGGAAATCCTGGGTATCGGCGGTGGCCGATAACCCAGGGTAGAAGGTTGAGATCAGCACTCGCCGCCGGCCAGAACCCGGAAGAAGGCTTCGATGTCGGCGTCGGTGCCGATGTCGCCGTCGGCGTTGAAGTCAGCCCCGCCGCTGTAGCAGGTGTCGCAGCAGTTGCCGGCGAGGCAGGCGAAGAAGGCTTCGATATCGGCGTCGGTGCCGATGTCGCCGTCGCCGTCGAAGTCGGCCGTGCCGCAGGTCGGGCCGCTGTCGAAGGTGATCATCACGGCGGCGTCGATGCCGCCGGCGAGCTCAACGCGGACGATGATGTGGCTGCCGTCGTCGGACATCTTGAAGCCGCGGGGCACGCCGCGGACGGCCTGCACCAGCTCGCCGTTGATCGTGGTGACGCCGTCCTGGATCAGCAGCTCGTGGTTGAGGAACAGGCCCTTGTTGCGGGTGGTGTCGGGGTCGTTCCAGGTGCCGTACCAGAGGACGTTGCCGAGGTCGTCGATGTAGATGGGGGCGTTGCTGCCGAAGTCGACGATCGTGAAGGGGCTGATGGCGGGCAGGCTCTGGCCCTCGCGGACGAAGATCTCCTCGTTGCGGACGATCATCTCGTCGTCGGAGGCGTCGCCGGAGATGTTGGCGCGGAAGACGTAGTCGCCGTTGTTGTTGATGTCGAGGGGGCGGCCGTTCGCGATCTGTTCCCAGTTGCGGCCGGGCTCGATGGAGGGCTGGCCCTCGCGGATCACCACGCGGCTGTTGATGTAGTACGCGTCGGCCGTGCCGGTCGCGACCTCGGTCACGTACATCGACTCGCCGTTGTTGTTCAGAGCGAACTCCTGGTCCTCGGTGCCGAGCTCCTGGATCATCCGCGTCGTGCCTTCACGGACCTCTCCCTCCTTCGCGAGCACCGTCTCAACGTAGGTGTTGGTGCCGGGGTCATAGTCCAGCAGCACGATCGTCCGGTCGGTGGGAGTGATGATGGTCGGGTCGTCCACCGTGGCGACGAACAGGATCTGGTTCAGGTCGTTGATCTTCGCCCCGAAGAACTGGGTGTAGGGCGTGGGGGGGGTGAAGTCGGGGGAGTTGGAGAGGGTGCCCTTCTGGATGACCAGGACGTCGTTGAAGAAGAGGCCCGCGTCGGTGCTGGTGTCGCCGGTGTTCAGCGTCCAGCTCCAGGCGAAGTCGCCCAGGTTGTTCATCGCGAGGTCGTTGAACCCGGTGATCGTCGCGCCCGCGGGGGAGGTCAGCGACATGCCCTTGCGGGCGTAGATCACGCCGTCGCGCAGCAGGCAGGCGTTGGCGTCGGGGTCGGGGTTATCGGTAACAACGTGGGCGACCCATTGGCCGCTGTTGTTCACCGCGACCGCATCAACGGAGGTGACGTTGCCCAGGGTGAGGGAGTCGTTCTCACGAACGAGCACGGTGAAGGTGGGGTCCGCGTAGGCAGCGCCGGCCATCAGCGGAAGAGCGAGAGCGATACGGGCGATCTGATTCATGGTCACACAAACCCCTGCAAGCGTGGGGAACGAAAGGAACGAAACGCAGAGGCGCGGTTCCCGCGAGCCTCTGCGTGAAACGAACCGAGTTGAAGGGGATCGATCAGCGATCAGCAGTCTCCACCGGCAAGCACGCGGAAGAATGCCTCAATATCTGCGTCCGTGCCAGTATCTCCGTCACCATCGAAGTCCGCTCCCCCGGGGAAGCATGTGGGGCAGCAGTTGCCCGCGAGGCACGCGAAGAAGGCCTCGATGTCCGCGTCGGTGCCCACGTCGCCGTCGCCGTCGAAGTCCGCAGTGCCGCAGGTCGGGCCGCCGCCGGGGATAACCCGCAGCAGCGCGGCGGGCGTGCCCGAGGGCGCCACGTCGGTCCCTTCCGCGGTGCGCAGCATCGCGATGACGTAGAGCGTGCCGTCGGGGGCCAGGCCGGCGCAGTTGTTCGAGCCGAACGCCGCGAGCGTGTTGTTGCCGCGGCCGATGTACGCGGTGTCGAGCACACCGTCGTTGTCCAGGTCCACCTGCACGGGGTCGCCCTCGCGCAGCACGACGGTGCCGTTGACCACCACCACGTCGTCGCGGCCGGCGTCGGGGTTCGTGGTCTTGCCGATCAGGTACCAGTCTCCGTTGCGGTTGCCGCCGATGGAGAAGAACGACGCGCCCCAGGCGTCATCGCCCACGGCGTCGCCGGTCTTGGCGAGGACGTCGCCGTTGCGCACCGCCCACACGCCGCCGCTCATCGCGCCGCGCATGTACCAGTCGTTGTTCGCCGCGACCGAGGTCTGGTGAAGAGCGGTGACGACGATCGAGCTGTCGCCGGGCAGAGGCTGGTTGATCTGGGCCACGATGCGGTCGTTCACGACCACGCAGTCGGGGTCGCCGGTGGAGGTGCCGCTGAAGTCCACGTCCGCCTTGCCTCGGACGACCACGCGCGAGCCGTCGGGGGAGGTGAGGAACGTGGAGATCGTGCTGGTGGAGCTGATGCTGCTGAGGCCGATCAGCCCGGTGTTGGTGATGTTGGTGACCATCTCAGCGTTGGACTGGTAGTGGCGCACCGCGTTGTACGCCGTGACCGGGTAACGCGAGCTGTGGAGGTTGCCGGGGTTGAGGTCGTGCCAGCCGATCCTGCCGTCGTTGAGCAGGTGGACGGAGGCGGTGGAGTTGCCGATCGTCTCATCGCCGGAGGCGTTGATGTCCGCCATGCCGGAGTAGAGGTCGCCCATCTGGAAGCGAAGCTCACCGACGCCGGCGCTGTTCACGCGGATGATCTTGTTGAAGGTGCTGCTGAGGCCGCCGCGGGATCGCAGGCTGATGGCCCATTCGTTGTTCTCGTTGAAGGGGTAGCCGATGCTGGTGGATGGGAAGTCGAGAACCTCCGCGCCCACCGCGCCGGGGAAAGGGCGGCCTTCCTGCAGGTACACCGAGCCGGTCGTCCCGCTGCCGAGGATCAAGTAGCTGTCGGAGGTCGTCGGCTGGTTCGTCAGGCCGCGCAGGATCCAGCGCGTCCCGTCCGGGCTCAGCCAGAACTCGGCCAGGCTGTTGAAGTTCGCGACGACGGGGTTGCCGTCGAGGTCCACCGCGCCGGGGACGATCGAGGTCGGCCCGTTCGCGCGGCTGTAGATCACCTCGACATCGCTGTAAGCGACGCTGGCGCAGGAAGCCAGAACCACGGCGGCGGCAACGGCACGATCACGCGTATTCAGCATCGCTTCTCTCCATGTGAAAGGTTGGGGGATTTCACGGTACGCACTCCCCCTTGCTGGAGTTGCCGGGTCAACCCAGTGCAACCCTTGGGTTTGGGCGATTTTTGCGCTTGTTGGGTCCAATAAAACTGAGGATCAGTTCATCCGAGATTCAGTTTGCGGAAAGGTGCGGCTTGCCCGTCCGGGGGTAGGCTGCCCCCAGTTTTTGCATAAGGAGTGGATACCACGGCACGTCGGGGGCGCGGGCTGTCCCGGCGTGGTCCGAGGCCAGAAAAAGACGATGAACGGCGACAATCCAGCCCCTCTCGCGGGCGATCCGAACGAAGAGCCGCGGGTCACGCCCGGGCTCATCGTCTCGGTGCTTTCGAATGAGCGACTGGCCGAGGTGGCGCGCCGGCTCGACATGCCGGTGCCCGGCCTTGCGGCCCGTGAATCACACATGCACGATCACATGACCCGGCGCTTGCTCGCGCAGCTCACGGCGGAGGAGCTGCGGCGCGTCGCCGCGCTCGCGGGCGTGCCCGCCGATGGGCAGTTCGTGGATCTGTACCGAAGGCTTGCGCGCTTGTGCTGAAGCTCAGCACCGCGCCTGCAAGCGTCGAAGGAGTTGCGTGAACGTCCCCGTGGAGGGTTCGTTCAAGCGTTCGGCGACGGCCACCAGCTCATCGTGTGTGAGCCCCGTGAGCAGCACGGCCGTGGGATTGGCCGCGGGGTCCGCCGCGCGGGCGCGTTCAAAGTGCGCGACAACTTCGCGCAGGCGCGGCCGCGCCACCACGGAGAGCGCCAGCCCCGCCGTGAGCGGCGGTTTGGCCGTCGCGTCGCGCTGCGGACGCAGACCGTCCGAGTCATCGCGCCCGGAGTGTGCGCCGGGGGTTGGGCCTGGCTCCCTTGAAGACGACATGACGCTCCCGATGAGGGCGGCTCGAACGGCCGCTCTGTGCGAAGTCTTGCCCTTCGCGCGGGGCGGTCAAGGCGGGAGTCGTGCTTTGCGCGATCAACAGTTGCCGCCTGAGAGCACGCGGAAGAAGGCCTCGATGTCGGCGTCTGTGCCGGAATCACCGTCGCCGTCGAAGTCCGGCCCGAGGTGCCAGCAGGTCTGGCAGCAGTTCCCGGACAGACACGCGAAGAAGGCCTCGATGTCGGCGTCTGTGCCGGAATCGCCGTCGTTGTCGAAGTCCGCCGTGGAGCAGCCGCTGCCGATCGGCGGCCCGTAGAGCGTCGCGATGAAGCCCTGGGGCTGTCCTTCGGCGTCGATCGCTGCGCCGACGATGACGCGCCCGTCGGGGCTGATGTCCCACGCGTGCGTGAGCGTCCAGCCCGCGGGGATCGTCGCGCCCCCCGCGGTGAGGTGGTCCAGCAGCAGACGCGTCCCGAAGGTGGGCGTCCAGATCATCGCCTCCGGGAAGAGCTGATCGACCCACAGATTGCCCACGGCGACGGCGCCGCCGTCGCTCACGGCGTACAACACGCCGCCGTCGTGCGTCGGCGCGATGGGGAGCAGCACGGGCGCGTCCCCGTTCCAGATGCAGGGGACTTCGCGCCCGTCCCACAGGTACGCCGAGCCGGCGATGTGCTGACCGTCGGAAGAAATGCCGAAGGCCTGCGTCTCCATCGCCCCGTTCGGCACCGGCAGCGCGACCATGCCCGTCTCCGGCGTCCAGCGGAACGCGCGCAGGTAGTCCGCGGCGTCGAAGCCCGAGCCCGTGACCACCGAGCCGTTGCCGCTCACGTCCAGGGCCCAGCATTCCGAGCCGCCGGGGAAGGGGCCGATCTCCTGCAGCGGCCCGTCGCCGACCTTGCGCCACGCCATCGTGTAGAAGAAGGGCGTATCACCCTCGCCGACGATGACGCGCCCGTCGCGCGAAACGTTGTTCGCCATCGAGTACTCCGTCGCGCCGCCCAGCAGGCCCAGGTTCTGCATCTGGCCGCCGGAGTACCGGAACGCGAAGCCGTAGGCGTAGGTCTGCTCGCCCGAAGCGCCGACGATCACGCCGCCGTCGCCGCTGGTCGCAAAGGCGATGGAGTCGTTGGTGCCGGGGATGAAGCCCAGCCGCTGCGGAACGGGATTGCCCGACATCCACCGGCTTGCTTCATACAGATCGTCCGATGATCCGACGGGCGCACGTCCGACCACCGTCGCGCCGGCGTCGCTCACGCCGAAGGGCAGGCTTTGCGGGCCGAGGGGCAGCAGGCTCGTCTGTGCCGCGGCGGCGCCGCAGGCCGTGGTGAGCACGATGACGCTGACGCGCATGGACATGCAAGCGATCCTCCCAAAGCCGGGGCTGCGGGGTGCGCCCGGACCGACATCATGCGTCGGCCCGTCGCCAGGTCAAACAGCCGATCCGGCAAAGGGCAATCTGCCCCATGCGCAAAGCAGCTCGAACGTCGTAGTTAGCACTCACCACCCGCGAGGACGCGGAAAAACGCCTCGATGTCGGCGTCGGTGCCTGAGTCGCCGTCGCCGTCGAAGTCCGCGCCGAGGTGCCAGCAGCTCGCGCAGCAGTTCCCGGCAAGACAGGCGAAGAAGGCTTCGATGTCGGCGTCGGTGCCGACATCGCCGTCGCCGTCGAAGTCCGCCGTGCCGCACGAGGGGCCGCCGCCCACTGGCGTCGCGATGACGAGCGCGTCGGAGCCGTCCGCGAGGCGCGCGATGAACGCGATCTGGTTCGCGTCGTTGAGCGCGATGTTGCCGACGATCGCCGTCCGCGGCGAGCCCGCGCCCAGGAACGTGAAGCCTCCGTCGGGCGTGGCGATCATGTCCCCGTCGCCGATGACGGGCACCAGCGTGTTCCCGTCGCCGATGTAGATGCGGTTGCCGCCGCTTTCGGGGCGGAAGGCGACGAGGCCGTTGTTGTTGATGACCGGGGGGAAGTTCGCGAAGTTGGTGTTCGAGATTCCCTCCGGGCCGAGGGCGCTGGCGATGGTCGTGAGCGGGCCGCCGGCGCTCTTGAGCAGGTGGAAGCGCCCGTCCGCCGACGTGCGCACGAAGAACGCCACTTCGCCCGCGTCGTTCAGGTCCGTGCCGTTGGAGATGAGGTTGTAGGGCGAGCCCTGCGTCGCCAGGATCGTGACGGGGGCCTGCCCCTCCTGCCAGCGCACCACGGCGTTGCCGCCGGTCGGCGGGTCGGCCTTGGCCGCCATCTGATACGCGTTGTTGATGGTGGGGGAGTAGAGGAAGGAGTAGGAAGCCGTGCTCGCCAGCGCGGTCTGCACGCGCGTGGAGTCCACGTAGCGGTCCACCACGATCTTGGTGATGCCGCCGGAGGCGCCGCGATAGCCCACGTCGCCGGTGCTCGTGAGGCGCACGCGGTTGATCGAGCCGGTGATGCCCTCGTTGCCCCCGAGGGGGAAGGTGTACAGCAGCGTGCCGGCCTTGTCGCGGATCTCGACGCCGCCGGTGTCGCGCGTCAGCGCGATGCGGCCGTTGAGCATGTCGATCGAGGAGAAGTAGGCCGAAGCGGGGTTGAAGAGCACCACCTGCCCGGTGTCCGTCGCGGCGTCGTAGACGAAGATGCCGTCCCCGCCGTTGGCGGTGAAGCGCACGCACGCGGAGCCGTCGTTGTCCAGGCCGGGGTCGTTCTGGACCAGCTCCGCCCCGGTGGGCAGGCCCAGCCCCTGCCCGGTGTGCGGCTCGCGGGCCACGATCTTGAACGTCCACTCGGTAGGGACCTGGGCGAGGGCGGAGCCCGCGGCACAGGCCAGGAGGGCCGGAATCAGCATCGCGTTCTTCATGGAGGTTTTTTACGCCGCGGAAGCCGGCGGGGTTGAACTTTCCCGCCGAATCGGGTGGTCGATCGGCTCAGGACGCGGCGCGACCCTGCCCCATGTTGAAATGGGCAAGGTGCGCGGGGCCGCCAATCAACGAGGTTTGCAAAATAAAAACGCCGCGGCGGGTGTCCCCGGCCGCGGCGGTTGCTGCGTGGGCGGTGTGATCGATCAGGGGAAGATGCCGCGGACGGCGTACGCCTGACGCAGGCGCTCGAGGGCGCCGATGTACGCGGCGGTGCGGAGGTCGCACTTGTACTTCTTGCGTGCCTCGCGGCAGCGGCGGGCGGCGGCGACCATGTGCTTGTTCAGCTCGCGGTCGACGGTCTCCAGCTCCCAGGCGTGGTTGGTCTTGTTCTGGACCCACTCGAAGTAGGAGACGGTGACGCCGCCGGCGTTGCAGAGGATGGCGGGCAGCACCTCGATGCCGCGCTGCTGGAGGATGCGCTCGCCCGCGGGGGTGGTGGGGGCGTTGGCGCCCTCGGCGACGACCTTGCAGTTGAGCAGCTTGGCCTCGGGCTCCTGGATCATCTGCTCGAGGGCGGCGGGGATGAAGACGTCCACCCTGGTCTTGAAGAACTCGTCCTTGCTGATGGAGGTGGCGCCCTTGAAGCCGGCGACGCCGCCGGTCTTGCGGCAGTGCTCGGCGAGGGCGTAGGCGTCGAGCCCGCCGTCGTTGCGGATGGCGCCGGTGTGGTCCATCACGGCGACGACCTTCGCGCCCTTGTCCTGGATGATGCGGCCCGTCCACGAGCCCACGTTGCCGTAGCCCAGGATGCTGACCTTGCAGCCCTTGATGTCCACGCCGATCTCGGGCAGCATCTCCACGAGCGTGTCCACCACGCCCTGGCCGGTGGCCTTCTCGCGGCCCAGGCTGCCGCCGATCTCGACGGGCTTGCCCGTCACCACGGCCATGCCGTTCTTCCCGCTGCCCTCGGTGATGGAGGCGTAGGTGTCGGCGATCCAGGCCATGTGCTGGCTGTTGCTGCCCACGTCCGGCGCGGGGATGTCGTAATCAGGCCCGATGTCGTGGGCGATGGCGGTGGTGAAGCGGCGGACGATGCGCTCCATCTCCGCCCTGCTGTGCTTGTAGGGATCGACCTTGATGCCGCCCTTGCCGCCTCCGAAGGGCACGCCGACGAGGGAGCACTTCATCGTCATGAGGAACGAGAGGCTCTTCACGTCGTCGAGGTGGACGTCGTGGTGGAAGCGCAGGCCGCCCTTGTACGGCCCCAGCGCGTTGTTGTGCTGCACGCGGTAGCCCTTGAACAGGCGGAACTGCCCGTCGTCCATGCGCACCGGGAAGTGCACCATGATCTCGTTCTTGGGCTGCGCGAGGATGATCTTCAGCTCGTGCGGAAGGCCCATCAGGTCCGCCGCCTGGAGCATGCAGCCCACGGTCTGGCGGTAGAGGTTGTTGGGATCGGTCGGGAACGCCAGCTCCTCGAACACGGGGTGCTGCAGCAGGTCGGCGTTGCCGCCGCCGCCGCCCTGCCCGGGCGCGGCCTTGCCCTTCTTCTTCATCGCCTTGGCGTTGGAAGTGGTGGCCTGGGTCCCGTTCACGCCCTTCGCGGGCTTGCTCAATGTCCTGCTCATTTCGTTCCCTTGAAGTAAAACCCCGCGACGACCTGCGCGGGGCACCCTGGATCGTACCTCATTCAAAACGTAATTCCGAGCGCCCGCACGTCGGGCCCGCCGCCCAATGATGGGCCATGGTTCTCTATCTTGCCGCCGATCTGCTCTGGGCTTCCCGGATCAAGGCCACCGCCGCGGCGGTGGGAGTGAACGCCCGCCCCGTCCGCTCCCTCGAGATGCTGAACGCCCGCCTGGCCGACGCCCCCGCCGAGGACCCGGTTCGGGGGGTGTTCCTCGACCTCCAGCAGCCCGAAGAGGCGATGGCGATGCTCGCCCGCCTCCGCGGCCCCGACGCCCCCCAGGAGGCCCGCTCCATCCCCGTCATCTGCTGGGCCCCCCACGTCGAGACCGACCTCATGGCCCAGGCCAAAGCCGCCGGCGCGGACCGGGTCCTCACCCGCGGCGCCTTCGACGCCCAGCTCGAGGGGCTGATCGCGGCGCTGAGGCAATAAGGCCCATCGACGCGGGCGGCGCGGAGTTGATCCCCCCCGCTCAAACGAAAAAAACCGGGAGCCTTCGCTCCCGGTTATTTACGTGGCTTGTGTGCTTCGGCTTGAACGCAAGGAGCCTGAAGGATCAGGCCCTCTGACGATCAGGCCCTCTGACGATCAGGCCTTGAAGCTGCTCTTGAAGGCCTTGATGGCGTCCTCGAGCTTCTTTTCGACCTTCTTGATGTCGAGGGTCTGCTCGAGCTCGTCGCGGACGGGCTTGCCGACGCCGCGCATGTGCTCGAGCAGGCCGTTCTCGAAGGCGCGGACGCTGGCGACGGGGATGTCGTCCATGAAGCCGCGGGTGCCGGCGAAGATCGAGATGATCTGGTCGATGACGTTGTAAGGGGTGTACTGGCCCTGCTTGAGGAGCTCGACCATGCGGCGGCCGCGGTCGAGCTGGCGCTGGGTGGCCCTGTCGAGCTCGGTGCCGAGCTGGGCGAAGGCTTCCAGCTCACGCGCCGCGGCGAGGTCGAGGCGGAGGGAGCCGGCGATCTGCTTCATCGCCTTCACCTGGGCGTTGCCGCCCACGCGGCTGACCGAGATGCCCACGTTGATCGCCGGGCGCACGCCGGAGAAGAAGAGCTCCGGCTCCAGGTAGATCTGGCCGTCGGTGATGGAGATGACGTTGGTGGGGATGTAGGCCGAGACGTCGCCCTCCTGCGTCTCGATGATGGGCAGCGCGGTGAGGGAGCCGGCGCCGTTCTCGTCGCTGAGCTTGGTGGCGCGCTCGAGGAGGCGGCTGTGGAGGTAGAAGACGTCGCCGGGGTACGCCTCGCGGCCCGGGGGGCGGCGCAGCAGCAGCGAGAGCTGGCGGTACGCCACGGCCTGCTTGGAGAGGTCGTCGTAGACGCAGAGGGCGTGCTTGGGCATGGGGGCGCCGTTGGAGAGCAGCGTCTTCTGCTTGAAGTCCTTGTGGCCGGACCACATGAAGTACTCGGCCATGGCCGTGCCGGCGTAGGGGGCCACGTACTGCATGGGGGCGGGGGCGGAGCTGGAGGCGTTGACCACGATGGTGTAGTCCATCGCCCCGTGCTTGCGCAGGGTCTCGACGACGCCCGCGACGGTGGACTCCTTCTGGCCGACGGCGACGTAGACGCACACCACCGCCTTGTCCGTGCCCCAGTACTGCTTCTGGTTGATGATCGTGTCGATGGCGACGGCGGTCTTGCCCGTCTTGCGGTCGCCGATGATCAGCTCGCGCTGCCCGCGGCCGATCGGGATCATCGCGTCCACGGCCTTGATGCCCGTCTGCATCGGCTCGTGCACCGGCTGACGCTCGGCGATGCCGGGGGCGATGATGTCCACCTTGCGGAACTCCGCGGCGGTGATGGGGCCCGCGTCGTCCAGCGGCTGGCCCAGCGGGTTGACCACGCGGCCCAGCAGGCTCTCGCCCACGGGCACCTCGAGGAGGCGGCCGGTGGCCTTCACCATGTCGCCTTCCTTCACGTGGAGGTAGTCGCCGTAGATGACCGCGCCGACGGTGTCGAGCTCGAGGTTGAAGACCTGACCCATCACCGACCCGTGCTCGGTCTGGAACTCCAGGAGCTCGCCAGCCATGGCCTTGGAGAGGCCGTAGATGCGGGCGATGCCGTCGCCGACCTCAACCACGCGCCCGACCTCCGAGACTTCCAGCTCGGCGCCGAACTGCTCGATTTCCTGCTTGATCACGGAGGCGATTTCGTCGGTGCGGATCTTCACGGGGCGTCTTCCCTATTAGAAGGATCGGTGTGCCTGCCGCGGGTGGCCCGCGGAAGGGGCAGGAAGGGTAGGTAAGCGCCCTTTCAAGGTCGAGGCAATGGACGCGCTCCCAACCCCCGCCCCCGCCCCAGCCCGCCCGCCCCAGC
>Ga0065721_10005068_pt1 | contig 35650 bp, 29 predicted proteins | sample Mesricmetagenome_FD_59108 | JGI IMG/M metagenome (GOLD analysis project Ga0065721, IMG submission 59108) | Mesophilic microbial community from rice straw/compost enrichment Sample: eDNA_1 v2 (version 2) | ecosystem: Engineered > Solid waste > Grass > Composting > Bioreactor | place: USA: Davis... | reverse complement strand
GAAGCGATGAGCGCGGCGTTTCGCCGCGTGAATATGACTTAAAGATTGAAGAAGGTGGCGCGATAGTGCTGCAGTTCGGCAATGGAATCCTTGATGTCATCAAGCGCTAAATGCGCACTGGATTTTTTCACTCCGGCCAGCACATCCGGGCGCCAGCGACGAGCAAGCTCTTTGATGGTGGACACATCCAGATTGCGATAGTGGAAATAGGCTTCCAGCTTGGGCATGCCGCGCACGAGGAACCGGCGGTCCTGGCAGATGGAGTTGCCACAGATGGGCGACTTACCTTTTGGCACCCACTGCTCGAGGAAGGCAATAGTATCCGCCTCCGCCTGGGCGGGGCTGATCTTGCTTTCACGTACGCGCTGGGTCAGGCCGGATTTCCCGTGCTGGTTGGTGTTCCACTCATCCATGGTATCGAGGATGCTGTCCGGCTGGTGGACTGCATAGGTGGGACCTTCCGCAAGGATATTCAGATCGGCATCGGTGACCAGGGTAGCGATTTCAATAATCACATCTTTATCCGGATCAAGGCCGGTCATTTCCAGATCAATCCAGATCAGGTTGTTTTCGTTCTGCATTTATAAAACCTCTTGAAACAGTGGCAAAGAAGGGCTGGCAAGGCAAAAGTTCACAGGATCAAAGGCGCGGAGTTTACAACGTGCCGGCCGGTTTTCAGAAACTCTATTTAATGCGTCCTGCTTGCCCGCGCGAGTTTTTACGCGACTGCATGGTTTTTTTCGTCGCAGATAGTGCACAATTGCCGACCAGATTAACCTCGTCCCAAGGGTAACTAACTCACTGATGAGCAAACGCAGACTCACCCGACGCCAGTCCTGGCGCATTGAAAAGATCCAGGCCGAGCGCAGTGCGCGTGCGGCTAAGCGCGACAGCAAGGCAGATGAGCATTTATCAGAAGGAGAACTTGGACCGGAACAGCACGGGTTGGTGATTACCCACTACGGTACCCAGGTGGTGGTAGAAGCTACCGAAGGTGCCCACGCCGGAGAGCACCGGCGCTGCCACTTCCGCAGCAACCTGGGTTCCCTCGTCACGGGTGATCGGGTGGTGTGGCGCGACGGCAACCCTTATGGCGTGGTGGTGGCGGTATTACCTCGGGAGACAGCCCTGTGTCGCCCGGACCCTCATGGGGACATGAAGACCATCGCGGCCAATATCGACCGTATCATCATCGTCATAGCCCCCTACCCCGAGCCCCACGCCAATCTCATCGACCGCTACCTGGTCGCCGCCACCGGCATTGGGATCGAGCCAGTGCTGCTGATCAACAAGGAAGACCGCATTGATGACGCCAGTCGGGAAAAGATCACCCACCTCGAACACACCTACCGCACGCTGGGTTATCAGGTCCTCAAAGTCTCTACCAGAACCGGCCTCGGCCTGGAAGAACTGAAACGCTACCTGGCTGACTTTACCAGCGTCTTTGTCGGCCAGTCGGGGGTTGGCAAGTCCTCGCTGATCAACGCGCTGCTGCCGGATTGCAACCTGCGTGTGGGCGAGTTGTCCGACAGACAACAGGGCAACCACACCACCACCAATGCCCAGCTGTTTCATTTTCCCGGCGGCGGTCACCTGATTGACTCTCCCGGGATTCGTGAATTCGGGCTCTGGCATATGGAGCCGGATGAAGTGCTGGAGGGGTTTATAGAATTCCAGCCGTTCATCGGCCACTGCAAGTTTCGCGACTGCAGTCATCGCCATGAACCGGGCTGCGCAATCCTCCAGGCCATTACCGACGGCAAGATCAGTCAGACGCGCATGGACAGCTACCGCTACATATTGAATACGCTGGATCAGGATTGACCAGATATCTCTTTGGATTTCTCATAATTAAGGAGCTTCTCGATGTCCTCACTACCTATTGTGCTGGAACCCACCCAGCTGGCAGCGCTGCTGGCCCAACCCAATCAATTGTTGCTGGTGGATCTGAGCAGCGATGCCAATTATCAGCAGGGACACATTGATGGTGCGGTGCATGTGCCGCCGCAATTGCTGCTGGTCAATCAGCCGCCGGTGCCGGGCAAAATTGCCAGCGTCGCGCAACTCAACCGACTGTTCTCTTTCCTCGGCCTGACGCCTGATACCCACGTCGTTGTGTATGACGATGAAGGCGGCGGCTGGGCCGGCCGTTTTATCTGGACCCTGGATGCTATCGGCCACAAGCGCTACTCCTACCTCAACGGTGGTCTTCACGCCTGGAAAGCATCCAAGCTCCCACTCACCACTGAAATCCCGGCAGTAAAACCGAGCCAGGTCTCTGTGACGCTTGATCCTGCGGTAGTCATTGAGATACCGGATATCCTGTGCGAGCTGGACAAGGCAGACTTTCTTGTCTGGGATGCACGCAGCCCGGCGGAATACCATGGCCGGCGCGGCAGCACGCCGAAGCTCGGCCATATCCCTGGTGCCATTAACTGCGAATGGACCAACCTGATGAATCCAGACATGGGTTTGCGCATCCGCGATGACGCCCGGGAATATCTCGCGGAACAAGGTATTACCGAAAACAAGCGCATCATTACTCACTGTCAGAGTCACCACCGCTCCGGGTTCACCTATCTGGTCGGCAAAGCTCTGGGATTTAACATCCGTGCATATCATGGCTCTTGGGCAGAGTGGGGATCAGACTCCAAGACGCCGGTAGAGGTTTAAGACCGGGAGTTATTTGCATGGTCGGATAGATTCAACTGTCCGACCTGACGATATTTTTCAAAATAGCCGCTTCGTTTGTTCTTTAAAGCGTTACCTGACCTTTTTAATTCTTTCCTGTCGTTACCCCATCTCGCGCCCGCTCTTTCTTTCCTTCGCCCAAAAGATGGAGCGAGGCGCGTTAATAATTTCACGATTATTAACGTCCACTGTTATGTCCTATTGCTATAACCGGGAATAAAACTGCAGCGAATGATTCAGCTGCCGGAAGATCAAAACCCTTGGCTACCCGATTTCGCACGCCAGTAAAAGTTATAAGGCATTGTCCGGCAATGAGGTTGATGTCTTCTATACTTCCATTGATGATGATTTGCAGTGAGAGTAGAAAAAATGGAGTTTCTAAAAAAAGCCTCAAAAACTGTCACAAGCACCACCAATAACACCCTGCCACAAAATCTGCGCAGCTGGAAAGTGGCGATTATCGATGATGAACGACAGGTTCATGCCGTTACCAAGCTGGTGTTGGGGAATACACGCATCGATGATATTCCGCTGGAGTTTCTCAGCGCCTACTCGGCCGCTGAAGGCTTACGCCTGTTTCAGGATCATCCGGATATTGCACTGGCATTTGTTGATGTGGTGATGGAACAGGATGACGCCGGCCTCCGTCTGATTCATCAGGTACGCAATGAACTGGATAACCACACTACACGCATCGTACTGCGCACTGGGCAACCTGGGTCATCACCGGAAGAGACCGTCATTCGAACTTATGACATCAATGATTACAAAAGCAAAACTGAACTCACCGATACAAAACTGAAAACCTGTGCCTATTCCTGCATCCGCTCTTATCGCGATATCGTCACCATCGAAGCAAGCCAGCGCGGCATGCGCAAAGTCATTGATGCCTCTGATTCCGTGTTGCTCAGCCAGACGCTGCATCAGTTTGGTAATGCCGTGCTGGAGCACATGATTCAGCTGCTGGGCCTGGACACCACCGAAATGTACCTGATCAGCCGCCACCAGGATCTCTACGGTGATATGGAGATGAAGCTGCTGGCCGCAACCGGCGCAACAGTACAACTCCATAATGACTGGGATACCTCGATCGTTCCACAACAGGTCCAGCGGCAGATTCTGCGCGTGCTGGAAACCAAGACGTCTTACCATGGGGATGGCGTATTTATCGGTTACTACAATACGGATCCCCGCACCGAAAGCGTGCTCTACACCAACCGCAATCCTGAATCCGCCGTTCAGGAAGATATCCTGAAATTGTTTGCCGCAAATATTACGCTGATCTTCCAGAACCTGGCCGCGCGGGAAAATATACAGGAAACCCAAAAAGAACTGCTGCTGATCCTGGGTGATGCCATTGAGCAGCGCTCCAAAGAAACGGGGGCGCACGTAAGGCGGGTCGCACTCATGTGCGAGATGATGGCATTAAGAATCGGCATGTCTCATGAATATGCGGAAACCCTGCGTTACGCATCCCCGCTGCACGATGTGGGCAAGATTGGTATTCCTGAAAGTATCCTGCACAAACCTGGACGACTCGACCCGGACGAGTGGGAGGTCATGAAAACACACACCACCATTGGTTACGAATTATTAAAGAACTCCAATCAAATCATTGCGAAGATGGGAGCGCGCATAGCACATACCCATCATGAGCACTGGGACGGCAAGGGCTATCCGCAGGGTCTGGCCGGTGAAGCTATTCCGTTGGAAGGCCGCATTGTTGCCATCATCGATGTGATCGACGCACTGGGTTCTGCCCGCTCGTACAAAAGACCGTGGAACGAGGCAGATATTCGCACCTATATTCGCGAACGACGCGGCCTCCAGTTTGATCCACAACTGGTAGATACAGCCCTTGAGCTGTTCGACTCATTTAAGATTATTCGCCGCAAATATCCTGACTGAACGTAACTGCCATGCCGCGCACTTATTACAACATCCTCCACCGGGTGTCGAAATCCGATGTGATCGACAACGGTGATCTGCACGCAGCAAATTCGCTGATCCTCAATGCAGTGAAGGAGGGACTGAACATACAGCGGGCCAGCATCTGGTTGCTCACAGATAATCGCCAGATAATGCAATGCCAGTTACTGATTGACGGAACCAATGCACAGCCGGAGACACCACATCTCCATCGCCAGGATTATCCCATCTACTTTGCGGCTCTTGATCAGGACCGCGCCATCATGGCTCACGACGCGCAGAATGATGAGAGCATGTGTGAGCTGCGCGATGATTATTTGATACCACTGGGCATCACTGCTCTGCTGGATGCACCTATTCATCACCGTGGTGAAATGACTGGCATTGTTTCCTGTGAACATCAGGGATCGCCACGGATCTGGACGGACAATGATGTAGCGTTTGTCAGTGCACTGGCTGATCTTTATGGCCGCGCCTTGAGCGCTGAACAGCGCAACAACTACGAACGTCAGCTGCAACTGAGCAATGAACAACTTGAACAGAAAGTAAAGGAACGAACGCAATGGCTGGAAGATGCGCTGCGCAACCTCACCCACACCCAGGCCAAGCTGATTGAAAGCGAGAAACTCGCCTCCGTAGGTCGGATGGTGTCCGGCCTCGCCCATGAGATCAATACACCGTTGGGCATAGCCGTCACCTCGGCAAGTCATTGCGAGAGCGAAGTTAAAAAAATGCAGAATTTGTATCTACAGGGCGAGCTGGAGGAAGAGGATTTTAAAAGATTTCTGTTATCGCTTACCGAAGGCATCACCCTGGTGTCACATAATCTGACTCGCGCTGCCAATCTGGTACAGAACTTCAAATTGACGGGCTCCATCCAGACGGCTTCAGAGGAAGAGGAATTTGAGCTTAATAATTGCCTGGACATCATCATCAAGAGTCTGCAGCCGCTGTTGAAACAGCACAAACTGATTTACCACCGCACACACGAGCCAGTTCATCTCTGCAGCTACCCNGGCGCGCTCGCGCAGATCATTACCAATCTGGTTACCAACAGNATCCATCACGGATTTGCCAACAAAGAACAAGGGCACATTGATATTCATGTCGCTGTTCAGCAGGANCAGGTGCATCTGAGTTACAGCGATGACGGTGCAGGTATTGCGGCAGATATTCAGGATAAAGTCTTCGAACCTTTTTTTACCACGGCCCGCAAAACTGGCGGTTCCGGACTGGGGCTATCCATCGTTTACAATCTGGTCACGCAAAAGCTGCGCGGCAGGATCAACATGGAAGCAGGTACCGAAGCAGGCGCACGATTTGTTATCAGTTTCCCGATTTCTGTAGCTGCCCCAGTTCAATAACCAGCGATGCCTGTCAGTGTGCGGTGATACATACTCCGACTCACTTCATACTCATCAATGTGTTTTTATGACACAATGGCGGTTTTATTTTTAATGCTGCCCGCCCTCCTCAACAGGATTTTTTCATGCGCGTTATCAGGCACCTGTCCCGCAGCAGCTTTCTGCTGTTCTCCTTATTAATCTTCGGCTGCACAGTCATTGGCAGCTCGCTGTGGGATCAGCAATACGGCAAACCACAACCCCGCGAATATATTCCTCAGCCGTCTGCTACCGGTCTTGACTACCACGATGATGTACAAAAAATTCTGGAACAGCGCTGCATTGTCTGTCATGCCTGCTACGATGCACCCTGCCAACTGAAGCTGGAGTCCTACAACGGCTTGTTGCGCGGCGCCAGCACCGAAAAAGTTTACGATGGCGGACGCCTGCTTGCAGCCAATCTCACCCGTCTGTTTGAAGATGCCACCACCACACAGGAATGGCGTGGCAAAGGATTTTTTCCAGTGCTCAATGAGCGCGCCAATATTCCGGAAGCCAACATCCGCGGCAGCGTCATGGCCCGTATGCTGATGCTGAAACAACAGCACCCGCTGCCAACAACAGCTATCCTGCCCGACAGTTTTACCTTTGATCTCAATCGCAGTCAGCAGTGTCCCAAGCTGGAGACCCTGGATGCCTACGAACAGAATTACCCGCTCTGGGGCATGCCTTACGGTTTGCCCGGCCTTGAACAGGCTGAATACGACCTGTTGATGCGCTGGTTGGCCGAGGGGGCACAACCGGGTGCCGAGGAAAAAATACCATCGCTGCTCAAAGCTACTATTGCAGACTGGGAAAACTTCTTAAATGGTGATGACATCAGGTCTCAACTGGTCAATCGCTACCTCTTCGAACATTTGTTCCTGGCGCATCTGTTCTTTGATGAAGCACCGCAACATCACTTTCGTCTGGTGCGGTCCAGCACTCCGCCGGGCGAACCAATTCAGCGCATCAGCACGCGCCGGCCTTTCGATGATCCTGGAGTAAAACGGGTTTATTACCGTTTATGGCACGACCCATCCACTATCGTGGCCAAAAACTTCCTGCCTTATGCGCTGAATAAAGCGCGGCGGGAGAGATGGCAGGAATGGTTTTACGATACGGATTATCAGGTAAGCAAGCTGCCTTCCTATCATCCGGACACCGCAGCTAATCCCTTTGCCACCTTTCTGGAATTACCGGTGGGCTCGCGCTATCGTTTCCTGCTGGATGAAGCGCAATTCACCATCATGAATTTTATTAAGGGGCCAGTGTGTCGCGGTCAGGTAGCGCTTAACGTTATTCAGGATCATTTCTGGGTCTTTTTTGTTGATCCGGAGATGATGTCATCTGAACTGGATGCCTTGTTTCTTGCCCAGAACAGCAGCCATCTCCAGCTCCCGGCGTCAGTCGGCAGCACACTGCGGCCGCTAAGCAACTGGTCGCATTACTCCAGCCTGCAGAAAGATTATCTGGTAGCCAAAGCCAATTATCTGCAGGCAAAGATGGAGCGTCAGGGGGCAGTTACTCTGGATCTGCTGTGGGATGGTGATGGTCACAACCAAAATGCAGCACTGACCGTGTTTCGTCACAGCGACAGCGCAAGCGTTAACCGCGGACTCATTGGTCAAGACCCAAAAACTGCCTGGATAATCGGATATCCGCTGCTGGAACGTATTCATTATTTACTGGTGGCGGGTTTTGATGTGTACGGCAATCTGTCGCACCAGCTGCTCAGCCGGCTGTACATGGATTTTCTGCGCATGGAAGGAGAGATCACCTTTCTTGATCTGCTGCCACCGGAAACGCGTCAGGCGGAACTGGCATTCTGGTACCGCGATGCGGAAAAGGAAGTGCACGAATACCTTGATCTCTATCAGAAAAATCTTCATGTAGAGAATGCCATTCCGTACCAGACCGATGAGCACAAAGCCGAATTGTTCCGTCTGTTGAAGCAGCGCCTGCAGGCTGTACTGAATCACCAGCACGACGTGGCCAGCGCACCTCTGTCGCCGACAGCAAAAGAGGCGCTGAATCGCCTGCACCAGACTACCGGCAAGCCGATCAGTTTTCTGCCTCAGACAACCCTCATCCGCGTGCCCCAGGCAGGCGTATTTACGCTGCTGCACAACAATGCTTATACCAACCTGTCCTCCTTGTTCAGAGAGGAGCAGCGCCGTGTGGCGGAGGAAGACAGCATCACGCTCGCACGTGGAATTATCGGCGCATACCCCAATGCATTTATGCTGGTTGATGAACGACAACTGNCGGATTTTGTTGAGCGGGTCCAGGGGTTGAGCAGTGAAGAGGATTATCANGCATTACGGAACATGTATGGGATTCGCCGTACCGATCCNGATTTCTGGCACATCAGCGATGAAATTCACGCGTACTATCGGGCAANTCAGCCGGACGATGCAGGCATTCTGGATTATAACCGTCTGGAAAACCGCTGAGTTANCACACTGGCTGGCAGGCGCCAGCCATTAACACGTGAGGCTTAGACAGGAAAAGGTTCGAAGTGCGTTAGCAGGGCTTCCAGCAAGGGAAGCTCAATCAAAGGCTGCTCCACGCGTACCGAAAGGTGCACAATCAATCGCTTCAGTCCTTCGACATTATCTGCCCAAGGCAAGGCTTCCAGCCGCTGCCAGGCCGGTTCGGTCAGGTCAAACTCCTTGCCCAGTGCGCACTCGCGGATAAAAAAGCGCGTAAGGTCACGGATATCTGTTTGCCGCTCGTGCAGGTCCGGCAGGCACAACTCCACGGCATTGTTTCCCAACCAGCGCCGCAAAGGCTCGGACAATGCTGCGTTGCGCCGGCTGAGGCTGAAGATAACATCCACCGACTCGCAGGTACCTCTCGTCGCCCGTTCCTGAGCATGCAGGGTGCAGAATTCCAGTAAAACCTGCAGATTTGCCGGAGACAGCTTGTCGATGCTGCGCAGAAACAATGTGCCGCCTTTAGCGTAAACGTAAAGCGCCTGCAGGATGCTGATAGCCGAATCTTCCTGCCACTCATGACAGGACGATTCAATAAACGGCACTATCTCGGTATGGCGCTCGCAATGCAGGGCGCGGGCAGCGATGATCTTGCCGGTTCCCTTGTCCCCGCGAATCAGCACCGGCCGCGAAGAAGCCGCAAGCGTGTTGATCTGCTGATCCAGCTGGCGCAGGGCCGCGCTATTGCCGATCCAGAAACACTGATCACCATAGACATAGATCGCGCGATACCGGGTCTGGTAACGCTTGATCACCCCGATCATCTCTTCGGCTACCAGAGAAAGGTTGCGCTTGATTTCCTCGGCCGATGGGCTTGTCTCTCCCGGATCTACCCGGGAATTACGCACCAGCGCTACCAGATACCCCAGCCGCTGCCCCTGAAAATCTACCGGAAATGTCACCGCTTCGGATGCGTTCAATCGTTCGGCCGGCGGAGTCATGGGCATTTCGGTAGAAATGATGAATTCCTCTACACGACCTACAGCAGCAATCTGGATATCCCGGTCATCATTGACCAGAATCAGGTGACGGTAACCCTGCTGGGTTACGCAGCGCAGCGTAATGGCGAGGTTAATCAACCCGAAACGCTCCAGCGAAGAACTGAGGATGATGCGGGTCAGGGTAATAAAACTTTTATTGACGGGGACCCATTTGGCATTGGCCGACTGATTGAGCGGATGAATCGCCTTGGCTACCGGCTTTTGCGGAATCAGCCTCGGGATAGATAGGAAGGCGTCTGTCGGTGTGGAATCTATAGACGGTTTAGGCTGATAGATCATGTCATTATTCTCATCAGGACAGCTACAAAACAGCATCAGAAACGTGAGTAACGCTGTTAACGGATGAAACCCGGTCGATCCTGTGGCAATCTATGGCCTGCGCATTTTTTTGCCCATTACAGGGAATTACAGGGGCCGTAGTCTGGAGGTCATGTTATTCCCTCGGTTTTTCATAAGGATTCGCTTAACCCGCTAGGACGCAACCCGTTTCAACATGCTGTAAGACACGAGCACACCCTATGGCTTATTTATTTGATGTCGCGGCGGAAATCTTTTTTCCTCTGGCTCCGCATCACACCTTCGGCAGACTCGCCAGTGTGGATACCCAACTGGATAAGCCCTACATCTCCAAGCTTCATTCCGCTATCGAGTGGAACGGCCGCTGCTGGCGCATAAAAAATATCGGGCTGAACGGTACCTGGGTAAATGATCTGCAACTGGGCCAGGGAGACGTGGCGGAGCTCAAGGTAAATGACCATATTCATCTGGCGGAACAGGATGAGCCGGGTTTTAAAGTGATTGACCTTGCGCCGCCGTCAGATATGCTCTGGCCTCTGGATATGTCCGCCGGGGAGATGCCGGCGCGGATACAACCTGTCATGCTGGAGCGCTATCACTTGCTGCCCGATACTCATACCCCCGAACTGGCGCTGTATTTCGACCATCAGGATCAGACGTGGTACGCCGAGCTGATGAGCAGCGCCACCCAGGATCAGCGTCGCGAAACCATCCACCCCGGCGATATACTGCAGTTCGATAATCTGCGCTGGCAGTTTATCCGTGCGCAGGTCTACGGACCCACCGAAGCGCGCGCGCATAACACCCAGAAGCTCAGTGACTTTGAATTCGTNTTCAACCTCAGCCTTGATGAAGAAACCACCCANTTGGAATTACACGGNCCCCAGCAGTCCATCGATCTTGGTGTTCGCAGTCACCATTATCTGATGCTGCAGCTCGCCCGCCATCGCGCCGCAGATGCCGCACAGGGATTGGATACCAAAAGTCAGGGCTGGGTATATGCCGATCAGCTCGCTACCGAGCTGGGGCTGGATTTGACTCATATGAATATTCATATTTTTCGTGCGCGCAAACAGCTGGCAGATTGCCTGCCAAACTCCTCCGATCACCACTGCCTGCTCGAGCGGCGCGGCGGCAAGATCCGGTTTGGCTGTGAGCGCTTCAAAATTTACAAAGGTGAGCAGCTGACCACTGAACTGCCTTTGCTGGTTACGACCTCAACGGCATGAGCATCTCCCCGCACAATATCAAGGAGATGACGCGTATAGGACATTACGACATCCTCGACTGCATCGGGCGGGGCGGGATGGGCCTGGTTTACCTTGCCCGGGATACACGGCTGGATCGTCAGGTTGCGATCAAATGTCTGCGCACCGAACTATTCGAGCCCCATTACCGGGAGCGCTTCAAACGCGAAGCCTTGCTGCTCGCCAAGCTGAATCATCCCAACATCGTTCAGATTTACGACTTCATCGAAACGCCGGATCAGCTGGCACTGGTGATGGAATACGTAGACGGACAGAACCTGCAGACACGCCTGCGCGAACAGCTGGTACCCATGGCGCAGCGTATGGTCTGGCTGACTCAGATCGCGCAGGGGCTGGCCGTAGCTCACGATTCCGGCATCATCCATCGCGACTTGAAAGCCGAGAATATCCTGATCAACCAGCGCAACCTGGCAAAGATTTCTGATCTTGGCATCGCCAAGTCCCAGGACTTCAGTGCGACCATCACCGACCATGTGGCCGGCAGCTATGCTTCAATGTCCCCGGAACAGGCAATGGGTGAAGCACTGGACTTCAAAAGTGATCTTTTTTCATTTGGCATCCTCGCCTATCAGATGCTGTGCGGCGCTCACCCGTTCGGTGATACGAATAATAAACTGCAGCTGATGCAGCGGATTATTTCTCACCCACCGGTCCCGCCGACAAAACACAATCCGAACCTGCCACCGGAAATCTGCAACCTGCTTGGGCAACTGCTCTCCAAAAATGTCGACAATCGCCCGGACAATACCCATTGGGTCGCCAATCAGTTTGAAAAACTGAGCCTGCTCGTCAGCACTACGCCGGAATGGTCCAACGATACGGAGCTAACGCCGCAGCAGGCAAGCCTGCGCAAACTGCACACTGACATACCGACGGCAACCACGGCTTCTGACTCCGGCTTCGCCACCTTTGATGCCCGTTATACCACCCGCGCAGCTCCACAGCCGGATGATTCGGCCAGCTTCTTCAGCCAGCAGAAGACCAGTATCATCATTGGTGCAGTTGTGATGTTCGCGCTGATCGGCCTCAGTTTCTGGCTGCTGCAACCCAGGCCGCCGGAGTATATCGCTGTTATTCCACCCCGGCTGGTGGCAACGGGCATGCACGAATCGCAGCAGGAACTGATCAAGGCGGCAGCCTACGATGCGATGCAGCAAAGCGTGATTCAGCTGAAAGGTTACTACCTGGTTCCGCAGAGTGAAGTAGCTGATGTCGATGACGATATGGAGACCATCTTCCGGGCCACGGCGGCGGATGAGCTGATTACACTCGATCTGCAGTGCAACAGCGAAGCCTGCTCCGCCCGGATTTCACGCCTCATCCAGGATGAGACTGAAGACCGGTTACGTGTTGCAAACGTTAAAATGGTAGACCTGCTGGCCGATAAATATCTGTCGGCGGCGGCGATTATTCAGCGCAACGTAGGTAGCCTGTACTCCCAGAAACTCTCCAGTGAAACTTACAAAATCAGCGAGGCTGAGTATCAGAAGTTCCTCACCGTCAACCGCGATTACCGCAGCAACGGGGCCTCCGCCGATCAGCTTAAAGTACTGGACGAGCTGGGCAGCAGCACCCGTCATCTGTCAGCCACGCAGACGCTGTATCGGGAAATTGCTTTGGATCTTTTCCACGTAACCAGAGACAACAGTTATCTGGGCCGCCTCAGCCGATTCCTGTCCTCCTATCAGCAACAGGATGACTTCACTTACCTGAGCAACCTGCATCATCTCAAGGTGGCTAGTAATGAGACGAACGAAGCTGCCGAGATAGCCGACAAACTGAAGAGCATTAACATCAGCAGCTCTACCCTGAATGAACTGAACGCGCTCACGATGCTGAAGCAGCATGACTACAGCACAGCAGCTCAGCTTTATCGCGCCGCCATCAGTACCAAGCCGACTGCCAATAATTATTTTAATGCAGCCAATGCCTATTGGTATTCCGGTAACACCACACTTGCCAAAGAATATCTCACTCATGCCCTGGATCTTGCGCCCAATTTTTATAAGGCCCTTACTCTTCACGGACAGATAGCGCTGCTTGAGGGCGACCTGGATCTCGCCAAATCGGCCTTCGAGAAAACACTGGCACAGCGACAGGATGACATCATCAATATGATCAACCTGGGGCTGACATATCTGTTGTCGAGAAATTATTCCGAAGCGGAAGAGGTGTTCCGGCGAGCCGCACAGTCAGCGCCGAACCAGATCACACTGCTCCTGAATATCGGCGATGCCGAAAACCTTGGGGGACGCACTGAAGCGTCTTACCGGACTTACCGGGAAGTGATAGAAAAATCAGAGACGAGTAACAGTGCGGAGAGTCTGCGCAACAAAGCCCAGGCTCATGCGCATCTGGGAGAAATAACCGCAGCTCTGGATAATCTGCAGCGACTCCAGCAACTGGACCCGCAGAATATTGAAACCACCTTTACTGCAGCGCTGGTACACACCCTTGCGAAGAACAACGCAGCCGCCCTATTCAATATTGAAAACACCATTAAAAATGGCATGAATCCAATATGGTTCAGCTTTCCCTGGTTTGACCGGTTATGCACCGAAACAGCTTTTGTAGATCTTATGAACAACAGCGGGGAGAACCAACGGTGCTCCCCGCTTCAATAACTTAAGCGACCGGTCTTACCGGGATAAAACCAGGATCTGGAGAGGCGTAAATGTCTACCACGCCCGAATCAGAGTGAGTAAAAGAAGCCACAAAACGAAAACCAATCTCAGCTCTGGACGCTTCGGGAATAACATGAACGAAGACCAGCATCGTCAATCCGTTGTCGATTAACTCAACCTTGATATCGTTGTCCGGATCGCTGTCTGCCAGGTCCGTTGCAATGCCTCCCAGTGCAAACCGCCAGGTGCCGGTTTTTTCCGTCTGCTGAATGTTTATCACCAGAATCGCCCGCTCATATACCCGCTCAAGTTTGCTGGCGTTCTCGTGGAAACCGACGCTGATATTTTCAATCAAGGGTTTCTTGCATCCTCGCGGTACCAGCTTCCACGGCTGGGCCTGAAGTTTTCCTTTTACCTTCTTGGGAAATACAGGCGAAAGCTCATAAAACTGTATGACCTGCCCGCCTTTGGGCACCACAATATTTTCCGGATCAATCGGCGGACAAGGCACCGATTTCCCAGCGTCAGCATTGATACTGATCTTTTTGCTTTTTGTGCTGCTTTTGCTGCTTGCTTTACTGCTGTTTTTACCGCCGCTCGCCTTTTTTTTGTCAGCTGCCATAGTCTTTTCCTACTTGCAGGTTTGATGATGACCCATCCGGGCTGCGGATGGGCCGGCCACGACTATCCTTGGAACATTTTGCAAAGCTACATCAGATTATTGAATTACAAAGACTTACGTTTGCATCAATACTGGTAACGCAGCGACAGACCAACGGTGCGCGGGCGCGTAATGTATTCAAATTGCCCGCGTTCACCATACATATAGGCGGTGCGTTTACCGGTAATCCCACGGGTGTTCCCGATATTATTAATGAAGATACCGAGGCGCCATTGATCGAAGCTGAGCGAGGCCCGTGCATTGGCGGTGGTAAAACCACTCAGGCGGGCGTAGTTAACCGATTCATCATTTAACGCTGTGTAGATCTCATCGGAACGCGTCACATTGAAGCTGGCGTCCAGCTGGCCAAAGCGTACCGACTGAGTATAGTCAACGCCCAGATTCCATTGCTGCTCCGGCGAGCCAGGCAGGCGGTCACCGGCGTAGATATTTTCACCCTGACCGTTGTAGTCAAGTACATCTTCAGCCAATTCCGCATCGGTATATGAGAAGCCGGACCAGATTGTCCAGTGCTCGGAAAGATCGGCAGCCACCTCCAGCTCCACACCTTTGGAACGCGCATCCTCAGCGTTCAGTGTTGCAGAATAAGCCGCTGCAACAACGCCCAGTACCTGAATGTTTTTCCAGTCGATGTAGAAGGCCGATGCACTGACACGCAGACGCTTATCAAAGAAGTAACTGTGAGTTCCCAGCTCGTAGTTGACGGAAGTATCCGGTGAATAGGTGCGATGGTCTTCAATGGTAACGGGCAGAGCATTTGCGCCGCCGCGGCGGTAACCCTCAGCGATAGTGAAATAAATGTTCTGATCAGGCGTAAATTGATACTTTGTACTGAATTTGCCGAGGCTGCCTTTGTGCTTGTCTGTGCCATCGATACAGCCAAGTGGCAAATCCGTTCCCTCTACGAGTTGCAGTATCGGGGCCACTGAGCAGGAAGAAAATTCATCGTCATAATGAAAGCTGCGGGCACCCACCAGCACTTCCCATTTAGAGGTTACGTCATAGGCAACTTCAGCATAGATCGACCGCTCGCGCAGATCTTCTGCCTGTGTGTAGTAGAGATCGATATTGTCCGGGCGATTAAACCCTATGAACTCCGGAAACCCGGGTACGTAATCAACGCCGGTCAGCGCTGCATCATCGGTACTGTAAAACGTACCCACCACCCAGCGCAGCGACTGCTCATCCGGTGATACCAGACGCACCTCCACACTGTCTTTGTCGGCCGTGACGCTGTTGGCAGTGAAGGCCGAGAAATCTTCATAAGGGGAATACCAGGCACCGTAAATGTCGTCGATGCGCAGCAGGTAATCTGTCTGGTCGGTGGTCAGCGAGGTGTCGTATTCGTAGCGGTTTACACTGGCTGACAGGCTCGCCCAGCTGAAGTCATAGGTGGCATCCAGGCCGAACAGATGCAGCTCGCCCTCCATGGGCTGACGGTAACGGCTGGCGGCTGTGTATTTGTCGCCGGTAAAGTGTTGGTTCGTGGCCTGCCGATCGCCTACGTCGGTTTTTTGATAGTGGTAGCTTCCGGCCAGTGAAAACGCTTCTGTTGCCTGCCACAGAACACTCAGGCGAGCCTGGCGGGTTTCGTCATCATTGATATCTTTCTGTGGGCCGCTGAGCAGGTAGGGGTTGTCGATAAACCCTTGATTCTCAGTCTTGCCGAGCATCAGGCGCACACCCAGGGTATCGCTGATCAGGGGCGTATTGATCACGAGGTCTGTATCGTAATTCAGGTCATCACTCTCCGCGGTCTGAGATACCTTGACGCCGAGATTAAGGGACGCATCCGCGAGGTCCGGCCGGGCGGTGATATAGCGAACCAGACCACCGATAGAAGCATTGCCGTAGAGGGTTCCCTGAGGGCCACGCAGCACTTCCACCCGTTGCAGGTCCTTCAAGCTGAGGCTCGGCGGCACGAAGTAACCCTGCAGAGGAATATTGTCGAGATAGCTGGCCACGCTGCCGCCGTCACCGCCGAGGTCATTGGCATCTACATCGCCCATGCGCAGGCCGCGGATGATCAGGGAATCAGGGTTGCGCGGTCCTGCATCCAGCACCGTAAATCCCGGCACCAGCCGTGCAACATCATTGATATCCGAGGAAAAAGCCAATGCATCAGCGCCGACCACCGTGGCGGCGCCGGAAAATTCATTGAGGGTTTGTTCGCGCTTGGAGGCGGTAACGATGACCTCCTCCAGTCGTGGCGCAGCTGTGTCAGCCAGGGCAAGAGACGGCAGTANACCGAGCAGGCAGCACAGTGGATGAAGACGGAAACGAGATGGCAAACGTGTAGTTATCATGTGGTGAAGATCCCCAAGTGTGGTCAGTCCCGGACAACACTCTGCCAGCNGGCAGNTCCGTGTTGTTGAATAAAGTCGGTGAATATAACGGAAAATGCGCTGGGTCGGGATATGNAAGGTGCAAAAAGTCACANTTTCAGCGTCACAAATCCTGACGGCCTGCTGTTTTCCAGAGTGTCCACCCAGAAANTGACGGAATATTGACTGNCGCGATGCAAAGCNGTCCAAGGGAGAATCGACTACAATCCCGCTCCTGTTCAGTCCACAGGCCATCAGTGCTAAAGTGCCGCTATGTCATCCCTGATCCCCGAAAAACCGCTGCTGATTTCTCCCTCTCTGGCCGCTACCATTGGCCTTGAAGAAGCATGCATGCTCTCACTGCTGAGCGAAGTGGCCACTTACCTTAAGGCTCCTGGAGGCTGGCTGGAACTGGATGAGGCACTGGTCGGCCGGTTGATGCCGTTCTGGAATGAGTACGACATCCAGCGCATCAGCAAGAACCTCAAAGATAAAGGCATTATCCTGCTGGATTCGCCGCCCTTTACCAGCAGCCGCTGTCTGCGACTGGCTTTTAACGACGGGGAGATGGACACCGCCGTCGTGCAAGCCGCCCCGGCCACGCCCCCTATCGCCAGCGCCAACCGTATCGCACCCAATTGGCAGCCGGATCAGGAACTCCTGCGACGGGTAGCCGAACACAACATCCCCGAGTCATTTACCCGTCAGCAGATTCCGGAATTTATTACTTACTGGCGTGAGCGGGGCGAGATCAGTCATTCCTGGGGCGCCAAATTTCTGAAACACGTGCTGCACCAATGGCGTGAATACCAGACCGGCCTGGCTCGTCAGCAACGTGACAGCGAAGCCGATTTCCTCCGCCGGGATCTCGAGGTGGCCATGCACAGCCAGTGGCGCCCAAGCCGGGATGCCCTTGAAGTCCTGGTCAAACACGCCAATATCAGTCGTGCATTTGTCGAGGATGCCATCCCGGAATTTGTGCTCTACTGGCAGGAGCGAGGCGAAGTAAGCCGCACCTGGAACAGTAAGTTTATCCAGCACGTCAAACGCCAGTGGGTGCGCTATAACTCTGCCCTTGAGCACGACAGCGAGCCTCGCCGTATTCCGGAGAACTGGCAGCCGGGGGCGGATGTTTATGATGTATTGCGTCTGGCCAATATCGATCTGGAATTTGCCAGACGTCAGGTGCCGGAATTTCTATTGTTCTGGCGCGAGAGCAATCAGGTCCACAGCTCGTGGAACACCAAATTCCTACAACACGTTAAGTATCACTGGGCCAGACAACACGCCCTGAACACCGTTAATTCGCAACAGGTTATCACCCATGCAGGACAGCAACACGCTACTTCAACGCGCAGCACAAGAGATCGCAGCCTTGTCGAAGACCTCACCGACAGAAGCTGGGCCAACTGAGGCGCAGCGTCCACGGCCCACCGATGCACATATTGATGCTCTGAACGAAGTTTTTGCCTTGTTCCGCATCAATTATCACAATCAGTACTACAAGGCCTACAACGATGAGGGCGTGCTGTCGCAGATTAAAAAACTGTGGCTGGAAAGTCTGGTGCAATTCGAACCCCAGACCATATTGCGCGGCGCGCGCAAAGTGATCGAAGAGTCAGAATACCTTCCTACGCTTAATCGCATGATTCGCGCTTGTCAGGGCGATCCTGAAAGCTTCGGATTACCCGATGCGCATACTGCCTATGTGGAAGCCTGCCGTGCATCCAGCCCCAAATCTGCCTGGCGCTGGAGCCATCCCGCCGTGTACCACGCCGGCCTAGCCAGTGACTGGTTTTTCCTGGCCAACAACAGCGAGAAAATCGCATTCCCCGTGTTCGAGCGTCATTACCTGCGGCTGTGTGAAAAAGTGATGAACGGAGTCGAGCTGCCTTTACCGGATGCACCGGCATTGCCAGAAACTATCGAGACCCCTCTTTCGCGCGAAGAAAACCAACAACGTCTTGAAGCCTTACGCAAACAAATGGATCTATAGGTCTGCGAGGCGTGACACTGATTTTGAACTAATATTCTTTTAACGTTGCCGGTTTTTTGAGTTCGCCAACCATGCAGAAAACATCCTCCTGGCTGCTGGGCCTTGCCCTGCTTGGCTACGCCATAGGCACCCTGGTGCTGATCCTTGTTCTCGCCCACTGTGCACCACCGCAGCAGGAAATTCCCACACCACCAGAAGAACCTGAGATCACAGACCTTATCAGCAGCACTCCTCTCCCGGACTTTGTCAGCATTGAACAGACACCGGAGCGCAAGAAAGCTTTCGTGGATTTGTTGCTGCCGATGATCGAACAGAAAAATAATTTTATCCTGAAGAATCGCGACCTGCTCTCTGTCATGAAAGAGCAACTGGCGCGGGGGGAGCCACTCACAGAAGAACAGCTGGACCACCTGGAACAACTGCGCGAGCGCTATCACGTGCGGCACGAAACCTATCCGGAAACAGCACGAGCCATCGAAATTCTGTTGCTGCGCGCGGATATTATTCCAAGCTCCATGGTACTCGCCCAGGCCGCTATAGAATCAGGCTGGGGCACATCCCGTTTTGCCATAGAAGCGCACAATCTTTTCGGCCAATGGTGCTACACCCCCGGCTGCGGTCTCGTGCCGGAACGCCGCCCACCTAACGCCACTCATGAAGTACGCAAATTCGAAAGCGTGGAAGCATCAGTGGATGCTTACTACCGCAATATCAATACCCACAACGCCTACCGCGAATTCCGTCAGCTACGCGCCGCCCTCCGTGCACAGGACGGAGCATTGACAGGAACCGAGCTGATAAAAGGCTTAGGCAGATATTCCGGTCGCGGCGATATATACATTAAGGAGCTGCGTACCGTTATCCGCGTAAATGATTTTGAAAACCTGCGGCTGAGTGCGCTGGAGGCTGATCCGGCAGCCATTGAAGACGCCCCTACCGTGCAGNAATAGCTATTGGAATCTCCAAAAATACCTTACGTAGGTCGGATTAGCCGCAGGCGTAATNCGACATCAATATGGCTAGACATCGANTTTATTTCCGCCCGTAAACTGTCGGATTACGCCTGCGGCTAATCCGACCTACGTACTGCGACTGAGTGCGTTGAAGGCTGATTCAGTCGCGAATGAAGATGTATCGATAACACGATAAATTTTTTTGTTCAAACTGAAGTGCGCTCAATCCTCATGCGCCCAACGGCCATCGCTACCCTTGGTCAGCCACTGCTGAGAGAACCAGAAAAAACGTCCTTTCTCTCCCGTGGGTGCTGTGCAGTTATAGCGTGTGCGCCCTGCGGGTAGAGGTTTGTTTGCCTGTACAATCAATTTTTCATTCTGCACCTCCGTTTTGATTGCACCCTGGCCTGAAGCAAAACAATTTATTCGAGACAACAAATGTTTGTCTTCCAGTGTCAGAACCAGTACCGGTGTTTGTCCGTGGGGCAACACGAGATCTTTCAGCGGCGTTTTCAATGATGCGTCTTCGTAAAGTTCAACGGACGCGACGGCGAACGGGCGCGTATTCACTTTGGTGACGAAGTCCTGTAAGTCGCCATAGCTGCCGCCAAACGGAAAACGCGGCAGTGCGAGCAAATCGTTGAGCGCAAACAAAGGGCCGGACTGCTGTCCGAAGGCTACAAAATCCAGGTCCTTCAATAATTTCTTTACGTGGTTGTCGTATTCGCCATAAGGATATGCCAGCAACCGATGCTGCTGTCCTGTCTTTTCCTTGATTCGCTGCTCTGCATCCATGACTTCCTGCTTGATGCGCTTACGCCATTGTGCTCTGGATTCCCCATCGCGCAGCCGCAATAAATGACTGTGCCTGGTGGTGTGGTTGGCAATGGTCGCACCGTATTCACCCATTTCCTTGATCTGATCCCAGGTTGCAAAGGATCGCTTGTTCTGATCGTGAGGATCAGTGTTGATAAAGACAGTAAAGGGCCAGCCGCGTTTTTTCAGGAGAGGATAAGCTTCGCTGTATACCGATTCATAAGCGTCATCAAACGTAATGGCTACTGTTTTATCCGGAAGAGTGGTGCCGTCTTTGAGCAGGCTTACCAGTTCCGGCAGCGGCACTACCTTAAATTCTTGCTCTGCCAGGTAATCCATATGCTGCTTAAATAATGCTGGGGTAATACTGGTGGATGCAGGCGTGGATTCACTGACGTGATGATATTGCAGAACAACAGCGGCCTGGGCATAAGCGGCCATTGTACAAAGTAAAATGGTAGCGAGCAGATAGTTTCCACCTGAGCGTAATATCGCTCCCCAGAATGTCTCAATGCCGCAGCAACGACGAACACCCGAGATAATCAACACAAATCCTCCTAATGGACCAGTGGTTTCAACTGGCCTCATCGTCAATAAGAAAGCGCAGGCCGACACCGGTAGATTCTACCCGCACCACCTCCATCTTGAGTTCGGGGGCGTCCTCCATCAATCCTTGCACCTGCCCGGTTACAACAGTGCCAATAGCCGGTACCTGATGTGGATCAAGGATGACAAACACACCCCCATCGGAAATATCCCGGGTTTTGACCAGCAGCTCGCCAATAGCTTCATGCTTGATCTTAATCTGGCAGGAGAAGGGAGTACGGACATGACGGCGCAGGTCACTCATGAAGAAATCCTTTGTTATTGTTTGAAACTCGCCTATTACTTCGGCAGCACCCCCGAGGTTTATCGAATAGCGGCGCTGGTACAAAAAGGCTCTGAAAAATTTACCCACAATTTTTCAGAGCCATCAGCGGTTGAGCGCGCTCGCAATTATCTGCAAGCCAGGTGATTATTTATTGCCCGTCACTTCAACCTGATCGACCTTCTGGAAGCCGCGCGGTAATTTGTTCCCGCGTCGACCGCGCTCACCGCGATAGTGATCGAGGTCTGCTGCCTTCAAGGTAATATGGCGTTTACCTGAGTATAGCGTAAGCGCTTGACCCGGATTGATCACTGCCACTGCAACGACAAATTCCTCCCGGCTTTTTACCCGCGCCGAGGGAATATTCATGATTTTGTTACCCTTGCCGCGCGCCAGTTGCGGCAGTTCGGTGACCGGGAATACCAGCAGCCGACCATCATTACTTACTGCCGCCAGCAGAGTCTGGGCAGGATCGCCAGACAGTAGTTGTGGGGGAAGAACTTTTGCACCTTCCGGCAAACTCAGCAGGGCTTTACCGGCTTTGTTNTTNCTGAGCAGATCACCCAGTGTCGCCACAAAACCGTATCCCGCATCTGAAGCCAGCAGCACTGGCTGTTCATCACCACCCATCAAGGCACCTTCAAAGGTGGCTCCGCTGGGCGGGTTGATGCGGCCACTGAGCGGCTCGCCCTGCCCCCGCGCTGAAGGCAGGTTATGTGCGGGCAACGAATAACTGCGTCCAGTTGAATCAAGCAGGATGACGTTCTGATTGCTCCGCCCATGGATCGCAAATTTGAAGCTGTCGCCGGCTTTATAGCTGAGGCCTGCCGGATCAATGTCATGGCCTTTGGCTGCACGAATCCAGCCTTTATCAGAGATGACTACGGTGATCGGGTCAACGCTCATCAATTCCGTTTCACTGAACGCCTGCGCTTCTGCACGCTCAACAATCGGTGAGCGGCGATCATCGCCGTACTGCTGTGCAACCTCGATTAATTCCTTGCGCACCAGATTCTTCAGTTTTACTGCAGAGTCGAGGATTTTTTTCAGATTGTCCCGCTCTTTTTCCAGGTCTTCCTGTTCCTGACGAATCTTCATCTCTTCCAGACGCGCCAACTGGCGCAACTTGGTTTCGACGAATATATTCGGCCTGCATCTCAATCAGATTGAAACGCTCCATCAACACCGGCTTGGGATTGTCTTCCTCGCGGATGATGCGGATCACTTCGTCTACATTGAGAAACACAATCATCAATGCGGCCAAACGCAACAGGCGTTCTTCGACACGCTCGAGACGGTATTGCAGACGGCGACGCGTGGTAACTGTGCGAAAGCTCAGCCATTCGGTCAGAATTTTATCCAGTGACTTGACGGCAGGGCGGCCATCAATGCCAATCATGTTCATGTTGACGCGATAGGTCCGTTCCAGCTCAGTGGTTGCAAACAGGTGCTGCATGACCTGCTCAAGATCAACGCGATTGGATCGCGGTGTAATGACCAGCCGGGTGGGGTTTTCATGATCTGACTCATCGCGCAGATCAGCCACCATGGGTAGTTTCTTGGCCTGCATCTGTGCAGCAATCTGTTCCAGAACCTTCGCGCCGGAAACCTGATGCGGCAGCGCCGTTACGATGATATCTCCGGTGTCAGCATCTTTATTCCACACCGCACGCATACGTACACTGCCGCGTCCGGTTTCGTACAGTTTGATCAATTCGGCACGCGGCGTAATGATCTCTGCATCCGTTGGCATGTCAGGACCAAGCAGGTGCTCGCATAACTCCGTTACTGTCGCCTTGGGATTGTCGAGCAGGTGTACGCAGGCATTGACTACCTCGCGCAGGTTATGGGGTGGAATATCTGTGGCCATACCCACGGCGATTCCAGTGGTGCCGTTAAGCAGGACATTGGGTACCCGCGATGGCAATACCACAGGCTCTTCCAGCGTACCGTCAAAGTTGGGCTGCCACTCCACCGTGCCCTGCCCCAGTTCCTCCAGGAGGACTTCACTGTATTTCGTGAGGCGCGATTCGGTGTAACGCATCGCCGCAAATGATTTCGGATCATCCGGCGAACCCCAGTTCCCCTGTCCATCCACCAAGGGATAGCGGTAAGAGAAGGGCTGCGCCATCAGCACCATGGCTTCATAGGCAGCCGAATCACCGTGGGGATGAAATTTACCGATGACATCACCCACAGTGCGTGCCGATTTTTTATATTTCGCGCTGGCTTTTAAGCCCAGCTCACTCATCGCATAAACGATGCGACGCTGAACCGGTTTTAAACCATCGCCGATGTGAGGCAAGGCTCGGTCGAGAATCACGTACATGGAATAATCCAGATACGCTTTTTCCGTGTAGTCTTTCAGGGAAATGCGTTCATCCGCTTCGGGCGGAGCAATTACTTCTGTCATGAAATATCCTGAATCAAATTTACAATTTATTTGCCTTGTACGAGAGGGATAGCCCCGGTCTCTTTGACGCGCATGGCCGGCAGCAGTGCACTGAAATCCAGTTTTGCATCGAAATTATAATTGACGCTGTCTTTTACGCCGGCCCGACTGAGATGCTCGATCAGGCGAACCACCTGCAGCATATTGGCGGAGACTTCCAGACTTACCGGCGTCTCCTGATAGCCCCTCAGCACGGGAACATCGTCAGTTACCCCGCTGAGCACGGAGAAATTTTCGATGCCAATCGTATAAGAGATTCCCCGCAGCGACAAATCCCGATCATTGGGATTGAGTATGGCCAGGTCCACACCGATACGCTGACTCAGGCCGCCCTGTGAAGGCAGCAGCCTCAGCCCGGTGACTTTAACAGTCGGCTTTTCCAGCCCTGGCTGGAGCGCGGCGCAACCACCCAGTAACACCGGAAACGACAGGATAATCAGGACTAATAACGCACGGGGATTTGGCATTCGAACATCTCCTTAATGTGTATTCGCGAGGCTTTATCAGACAGCTGCCCATATACTTTTGTAATTGTGTGATCAACTTCACATGCTGCGCGCAAACGGCCGGAGCTATGCTTGCAAACACTCGTATACAAGCTAGGGTAGATATTAGGTTTTACCCCATTTGCGACCTCGTTTCGCATCTTCAGGGACAACAAAACCCATCCGTTATTCGACTTGTTTGGCAGGTCGTATCGTTATTCGCTCCGCGGTATAGGCACCACGTCTGATCAAACGCATTAGTCAGGAAGGTTCTCCCTTACATTATGCCCAATCAACCACTCAAGACTGCAGAATTGCTTGGCAGCAGGGAAATTCGTTTTATCGACCGCAAGGAATCCAATTATCCCAATCTCATGCGGATGTGCATGGATTTTGATTTTTGTGTACTGCAATTGCAGCATCGACTCAATGACGCCAACCCGGCTGACGCTCAGGCCTTTGTCCTGACCACCCACGATTATCGCACCAACCCCACCCCGGCTATCACGCCGATCTGCGAAACACTGAACAGCCTGGAAGATTACGTCACCCGTCACCAGGTGGACATCCTGCACGATTACTTATTCGGTGTGACCGACGAGGAATTTTCTTTTTTCGGCTGAGTCGGGTCAGCAAGCAAAAACAGCAGGGGCAAAAGAATGAACAGCCGCGCAGGGTGCAGGACAGGAACAGCGGCTGGCGCCGGCAGATGTACTTAGGTGAGGCGGATTAATCCTGGAGCTCCTGCTCAAACTCTTCCAGCAAATCCAGGGGCTCCATCTCGTCTCCCTCAAGCTCATCATTCCAGTTGACACCAACCAGCAGGACATCTTCGTGCATGCCCGGCAGCCAGTCTTCGAGGAACTCTTCCAGCTCAATGGCAACCGGTGTGTAGTCTGCCCATTCATCGCGACAATGATGCCGGGCAAATGTTTCCTGGGACCAGAGCGGCATTACGTCTACATCATCGTAATCTTCCGACGCACACAAGGCCCAGCCCTCTTCACTTTGCAGGCCCCAGACACAACCGTTTTCCATGGCTTCGACGATAAAGCGGTCGATGTTTTCACTAAAGTCATCGCTGAGTTCAGTCATGATGGCAGACACTTTGTTGGTTCAGGGTTCAGAAAAATGCTTACCCAAAGGCTTCGGGCTTCGCTGCTATCGTTCAGGCCCGCCTGTGCTACAGCACCAGTTGCTGGCCGTTAGCCTTTAACCAGGCGCGGCAGCGCGCATAATCGGGACAGACGCTCTCCACTAATTGCCAGAAAGCACGACTGTGGTTGTGATGGCGCAAATGGCTTACTTCGTGGGCGACAAGATAATCCACAATAGGCTCAGGTGCCAGAATAATTTGCCAATTGTACTGGATGGCGCCACGACTGGTGCAGTGCCCCCATTTAGTCCGCGTCGCCCGGATACTGACGCCGGTGTGCTGCAGCCCCATGGCCTGACACAGTTGATCAGTCTTAGCGGTCAGAAGCTTCAGAGCCTGTTGCTGATACCAGCCTTGCACCAGCCGCCGGGTCTGTTCCGGGGCGCTCATCCGACGTCGATGGGACAAAAGAACATGCAGTTGCTGGTCGTGCAGCACCACCCGTCCCGCCGATCCACTGCCGATCACCAGACTGATGTCACGCCCCAGGTATGGCAGGCTGCTGCCCGCTATGTAGGTGTGCTGCGGAATAGCCGCCAATGCCTGGCGCTGTTCATCAATCTTTTGCAACACCCAGGGAGTTTTTTCTCGCAGGAAGTCGTGCAGCACGCTTTCGGCAACCTGCTGTGGCGCACGGACCCGGACCTGCGCAGCCTGCACTTCAATGCTGATACTCCGGCGGCGTGAGCGCAGGATACTGAACTCAAAGGGGAACGGGATTACGCGGGTTTCCGCTACACAGGTTGTGCGCGTCTTCAACATCAGATATTCCTGCTTTTACTCTCAACCAGCTCCAGTTTTAGCATGGACTATCACTGCGGTCCGCAGGCGGTTACGTCCAAAACTGGTCATCAACTCAAAATCACTGCGCGCCAGCGGGATAAACTGGCAGTCAATGGCGCTCTGGCCATAGGTCTCCGGGTCCGGGTCGTGGACGTAGATGCACTCATCATCAAAGCCACTCATCACCACCCAGTGGGGCGCTTTCTTGCTGTCCATGCGATAGGTACTGATAAGGATGATCGGCACAGCCCCATCACGGAAAGCCTCGATCAGATCCTGCTGACGGATATCACGGTAATGAACCGGCACCTCCAGCGCCTGCAGCTGCGCACAGAAGTCATTGTGTACGGCGGTCATGATGGGCTTCTTGGTTTCATCGCGTACACCATCCAGAAACAGCGGGCCGGTCTGATTCACCCACACCGAGGTGGAGAACCCACGCGCCTGCGCCGCCAGTGCCAGCCCCATGGGATGGCAGCCACCATGGCCCGATGTCATAAAGATCGTCGTTGCCTCACGCCACAGGCGCAGCTCTTCCTGCAGGGATGGCTGATAGTCCGCATCCAGCGAGGTCAGGGCCATCATGAGGGAAGCCGGACCGCAGGTGAAAAGGGTGTTCTGGCACAGCCAGGGGATAGCACTGTGCTGGGTGTCACCCTGAAAAACCCGGATGCGCTTCTGGTAACGCAGGGCGTCACTGTGGTCTTCATAGTAGTCGTGATAAAGACCAAACTGCTTGTAGCCCAGAGATTCGTAAAGACGGATAGCGCCTTTGTTTTCGCTGCTGACCTCCAGTCTCATGTAGAGACGGCCACTGTCCCGCGCCCGCTGCTCAGCCAGCTGCATCAACCAGGCCGCTATACCCATCCCGCGAAAGTCCGGATCTACCGCCAGTGAATAAACCCGAGCCAGGCGCGTACCGCGGTGACACAGGACCAGGATGTAGCCCGCCAGCAGTTGTTCTTTCCAGGCCAGCAGCAGGATATCCTGAGGCGTCGTCAGCCAGCGGCGGAAACTCCGTCGACTGAGCCGATCACCCGTAAAGCACCGCTGCTCCAGCTCAACCAGAGCGTCCAGATCAGCCAGTGTTGCCTCGGCATAATGCAAGCCGGCCGGTGCCGAGAGCATTGGCGGGGTTTTGGAGCTCTGCGTGAGGTTGTGCATAGAAGCCTGTCAATTAACGAAGTTGCCGGATTGGCTGGATCAGTGCGCCGCCAGCCCCGCCAGCGCCTGCTGGATGACCTGACGCGCTTTAACCAGCACTAGCTCTCGCCAATAGGCATCGCTTGGGCAGAAATGTTCACGCATCGCCACGGTACTCGGATGATCAATGGTCAGCAGGCCTTCATTGGCCCAATCATGGTGCTCCTGGAGCAGCACATCAAACAATGAGTCCGTGCCGTAAGTGCCAAACTCCAGGGTGACGAAGCAACCGCGCTGCTCCATCAGTGCATGCCAGACATAATCCATCAGCCCCAGCTTGGGTACCGAGCTGGAATCACCGCGAGCAGGCATAGTAACGCTGGCTCCGTACCAGGCCTGCGCCTGAGCACTGCCGCGACTGTCCAGGGGGTGATCACAGATCAGCTCACCGTGACCATAGGGGCCAAGACCAGTATGCACATCGACCACTGCAAGAAGACGTTTATCAAGCTGAAAACGCTCAATGATATTGGTGATCACCTGCCGCCCATGGGCTGGTTCGTAGCCACCAAAAAATGGCCCCTGTGGATCGATATACTGACCACCGCTGAGTGCTCGCTCGAAGGCGCGCTGGCCGTGATCCCGGGCGAACTGCTGAAACAGCTTGTGGCGCTGGGCGGGAGTGCGGGCCAGCTTAAGTTCCGGCTGCAGGAGAGCGTAACCGTCGCTGTGGGGCAGCGGTTGGGTGAAGTCGATGAAGTTACGGTTAAGGTCGATGCCCTGCTCATCACACCGCCGCCCCCAGGCGTAACCAAAGGGGTTGAGCGGGTGGACCATCAGGATAGCGATGTCTTCCGGCAGAGTCACCTTGCGCTGTTCGATCAATCCCCAGAGGTCGATCTGCACCGCACTTCCCGCATGGCCTTCCACGCCGTGGGTGCCAGTGATCAACACCAGCACCTTGCCTGCGTCCTCATTGCCCAGCCAGGCAACCCGGGTCATTAATGCTTCCAGCTGTGGTCCCTGGAACCCTTGCACCGGAAATTTCAGGTGCTGTTTTACCAGGTCAATATTCGCCGCCAGGCCTTCCAGCCAGCGACTTTGTGCCAGCGCATAGGTGCCGGGAAAACAATGAAGATCACTTTTGTTGAGGACAACGGGAGAAAAAGGCATGCACGAATCCCGAGGAACTACCGATTAATGTGGAGGAGTACCACCTGGCGCTTATATAACCAAGTTTAATGTGCCTTAGCATAGCATCCAGCCACCGTTTTACCGGAGCTTATTGCACATATTTCGTTAGCATCCGATAGTTTTTGCTACCATGGCCGCGTTTCCATCGGGACCAATTCCTACCTGAATGGTCCTTGCCTGCACCATCTGTTAACAATCTAGGGCCTAAGATGCCGTTATGAATGAAAAACTGTTTGTCCTCATGCAATATCTGATCCCTCAGCACGCGCTGTCCCGCCTCGTCGGATGGATAGCCCGCTCCCGGACCCCCTGGATCAAAAACACATTTATCGGATGGTTCGTCAAGCGCTATAACGTGGATATGTCACTGGCTCAGGAAGAAGATCCACTAGCCTATGCCTGCTTTAATGATTTTTTCACCCGGGCACTGAAAGACGACGCACGTCCAATTGATGCAGATGCAGACAGTATTGTTTTTCCCGCAGACGGTGCCATCAGCCAGCTGGGAGACATCATCGACGGCAGGATCTTCCAGGCAAAAGGACAGGGTTACACCACCCAGGAATTACTCGGTGGAGATTTAACCCTGGCTGGAGAGTTCGCTGGAGGGAAATTTGCCACCGTCTATCTTTCCCCGCGTGATTACCATCGGGTCCATATGCCTTACAACGGTAAACTGCGCCGGATGGTGGCAATTCCCGGCGACCTCTTTTCAGTCAATGACGCCACCGCCAAGGGAGTTCCCCGTCTTTTCTCACGTAACGAGCGCGTGGCCGCTATCTTCGACACTGACATAGGCCCCATGGCCGTGGTGATGGTGGGTGCGATGATCGTGGCCGGCATTGAGACAGTCTGGGCTGGAGAAGTCGCCCCGATCAAGCGCCAGATCCAGACCACGGATTATGTAGCAACCCCTGGAACGCCCGTTGAACTGACCAAGGGGGCGGAGATGGGACGCTTCAAGCTGGGATCGACAGCAATCCTGCTGTTTGCCAAAGATCGCATTGAGTGGGATGAGCAGTTCCGCGCCGGCTCTCCCACCGTCATGGGCCAGAGAATGGGCCGCATCAAACAATAAGCTCGGTCCGGAGCGATCAGTGCTCATCCTGAAGACTGATCGCTCCTCGCCAGTTTCCACGGTTCGATTACATTTGTTTTTGCAGGTCAGCGTAACGCGGGTTATGCGGTCCTCCCCACATTATTACCCCGCCCCACTAATTTCCCTTTACAAGATACTAATACCAGCCCATACTGCGTCGGCTGGTGAAGAATACAGCTGATACTTGTTACTACAATTTCGATGAATACACCGTACCACCGCCCCTCTCCCGCAACCTGTTGCTCGAAAGGCCGCTGAATACTCCGTAGCACTTCATTTTGTTTTAGTCATCAATTCTTCTTAGGTCAGTACACCGCCCTATTCGGGTTATTTCTTTTACAACTTAGCAATTATTGCTCTGGAGATTTTTATGGCAGCCGCAACTGGTTCGGTTAAATGGTTCAACGAAGCTAAAGGTTTTGGTTTTCTTGAACAAGACAATGGTCCGGATGTATTCGTACATTTCAGCGCTATCGCTGGTTCAGGCTTCAAAACCCTGACAGAAGGTCAACGCGTTAAGTTTAACGTGGAAAAAGGCCCTAAAGGCCCGCAAGCTTCTGACGTACAAGCCGTCTAAGTAAAAGCACTTACCCATTCGTGGGTAAGGAGCATAAAAAAACCACCTGCGGGTGGTTTTTTTATGCCTGAAATTTATGTGTCAGATCAGACTCGGAAGCGACGCAGCAGCGCCATCAGCCCGCGCTTCTCGGTTTTCATCAGGTACTGATCACGGATGGTCGCGATATCTACATCGTAGCTGCCTGGCTCCAGATCGCGGGCAATCTCTACCTTCTCGATTTCATAACGGGTTTTCTTACCTGAGTCGAGCAGCGCCTGCTTGCGTTTGTCGTCTTCAGAAAGATCCAGCAGGCTGCATTCGGCCAGCGGCTGTTTGCAGGCATCCAGCACCAGCATGACTTTAGGTTTAAGCCGGCGTTCGAAATTCTGCTCTACCACCACACCCACCTCGCCCGTACTCAGTTCCACTAGAGTACCAGTGGGATAAAGCCCAATCGCACGGATAAATTCCACTACCAGCTCTTCCTGGAACTGAATATTACGCAGCTCATACAGCTTGGCCACCGCTTTGGAGGGGGCAATCGGATGGCGCGAACCGCGAGGATTGGTAACATGATCGTAGTAGGTAACAATACCGGCGATCTTGCCTAACAGTGGAATCTTGTCGCCACGCAAGCCCTGCGGAAAACCACTTCCGTTCAGTCGCTCGCAGTGAGTTTTCACCACACTGATCACCCGTGGCTCAACGCCGGGCGTATTACGCAGAATCTCCGCCCCCAGCTCGACAAACTTTTCGTAGGCTTTTTCTTCGTCAGGGCTAAGCTCGGCTTTAGTGAGCAAAGCGCTGTCGAGCATAACCTTACCCACATCCTTCAAAAGCACACCTAGCGCGAGTATATCCAGATCTCGTTTGGGCAGACCGATGTGTCGCCCGAACAGGATGGACCATACAGACGACCTGACAGCGTGGCTATAAGTGTATTCGTCTTTTTCCTGCACCCGGGACAGCCAGGTAAAGGCGTCGGGGTTACGCAGCACGCTGTCGACCATCTCACTGGCGACACGCTTGGTTTCACCTATGGACGCAGTCTGCAGCTGGTTGCGCTCCAGCTGATCAAGCACTTCGCCCACTGCACCATAAACTTTCTGATGCAACTGGCGGGCTTTCTTGACCTCTTTTTGCAGCGGCTGCACATCGCGGTACAGGTTGCGCTGAATCTTGAGCGGGGCAACAGGCTCCGTCAGAAAACTGTTTTTCAGGGAGTCCCGTCCGGCGCCCTTCAGGCGCCCTTGGGGGGTCAGGGTCTTGAGATTTGCCGATACCGGACCGCGCCCTTTTTCGACATCGATGTAGACGTGATTGCAGAGTGTTTTGAGCTGGGTAATCTCACCCAGATCACGAACAAAAAAACCTTGCAGAGGGAACGGCGTTTGCGACCATGGACGGTCCAGGCCAGACACATACATGCCAATGGTCAGCTCATTAACGTTCAGTTTGACCTGTTTAATTCCCACAGTGAATCCTCATCACCAACTGTTCCCGGGCAAAACTTCATCCACAGATGACGCCCAGTTTAGTTAAGAAATGATCAACACACCAGAGGCGCCGCTCCGTCCGTAGGTTCTTGTGAAAAAAATTATGAATGATAGGGTGCCGACAGTTCATGTACAGCGCGAATGAAAGCACCGGCATGCTCCGGATCAACTTCAGGGGTGATCCCATGGCCCAGATTAAATACATGACCGGAGCCGTTGCCGTAACTTTGCAGAATACTTGCGACTTCCGCACGAATACGGTCGGGGGATGCGTAAAGAATGGTTGGATCCATATTGCCCTGCAGCGCGACCTGATCACCTACCCTTGCCCGCGCTGCACCGATGTCTGTCGTCCAGTCGAGACCAAGGCAGTTCGCGCCGGTAGCCGCCATCAATTCCAGCCATTGTCCGCCGCCCTTGGTGAACAGGATGACGGGCACCTGACGTCCCTCATGCTCACGAATCAGAGCCGCGACAATCTGTTGCATGTAGCGCAAAGAAAATTCCTGATACGCCTGATGAGAAAGCGCTCCACCCCAGGTATCAAAGATCTGCACCGCTTGTGCACCGGCAAGAATCTGAGCATTGAGGTAGGTAATAACGGATTGAGCGAGCACATCCAGCAGACGATGCATGAGTTCAGGCTGGTTGTAGAGCATCTCTTTGGCGCGGCGGAAATCGCGGCTGGAGCCACCTTCAATCATGTAAGTCGCCAGCGTCCAGGGACTCCCGGAGAAGCCAATCAATGGGACTCGACCGTTCAGCTCCCGGCGGATTGTCTTAACGGCGTCAAGCACGTAAGGCAGGTCGGCGGCCGGATCAATAACCTGCAGTGCCTTGATGTCCGCCTCAGTGCGAACAGGCTTTTTGAATTTGGGGCCCTCACCGGTTTCAAAGTACAGACCCAGCCCCATAGCGTCCGGGATGGTAAGGATGTCGGAAAACAGGATGGCAGCATCCAGCGGATAGCGCTCCAGGGGCTGCAGCGTGACTTCACAAGCCAGCTCCGGGTTTGTGCATAAGCCCATAAAATCGCCAGCTCTTTCGCGGGTAGCGCGGTACTCTGGCAGATAGCGTCCGGCCTGACGCATCATCCATACCGGAGTTACATCAACAGGTTGCTTTAACAAAGCACGGAGAAAACGATCGTTTTTAAGCTCAGCCATGAAATCAGTCTCTAATCGTGAGTGACGTGTGGTAGTTATTAGACGCCATCTCAATAATCAGCTGACGGAGCGATGGAATGCGGACAGCCCCGCTTACGTAGAAACGGGGCTGCTCAGCTTCAAAAGTCGCTTAAAACCAGTCAAAAGATTACAAGATGGCCTCAGCGACTTGTATCTTCTTACACACCGAGATAGTCGAGGATACCGGCTGCCGCTTCGCGACCTTCCCAGATAGCCGTTACGACCAAATCAGAACCGCGTACCATATCACCACCAGCGAAGACTTTGGGATTACTGGTCTGAAATTTAAACTGTTGATGCTCTGGAGCAACGACACCGCCCCAGTCATTGGTGGAAATGTTGTGATCGGCGAGCCAGGCTGGTGGATTGGGCCGGAAACCGAAGGCGATCAATACCACGTCAGCCGGCAGAATCTCCTCGCTGCCCGGTACAACCTCTGGACGGCGACGACCTTTCTCGTCCGGTTCACCCAGCTGGGTTGTAACAACCTTCACGCCTTCTACCTTACCTTCGCCGACTACCGCGACCGGCTGACGGTTAAACAGGAACTGCACACCCTCTTCCCGGGCATTGGCTACTTCCCGCTTGGAGCCTGGCATATTTTCTTCGTCGCGGCGGTACGCACAGGTGACGCTGCTAGCGCCCTGACGAATGGACGTGCGGTTACAGTCCATAGCAGTGTCACCACCACCCAGTACCACCACCCGCTTGCCCTTCACACTGATGAAGTCCGCAGGGTCCTTTTCAAAACCCAGGTTACGGTTAACGTTGGAGATCAGGAATGGCAGAGCATCGTATACCCCGGGCAGGTCTTCTCCAGGGAAGCCGCCTTTCATGTAGGTATAGGTTCCCATGCCCATGAAGACCGCGTCGTAGTCGCGCAGCAGCTCATCCATGGTGATGTCTTTACCCACTTCTGTATTCAGGCGGAACTCCACGCCCATCTCGGTGAAGATTTCACGGCGACGGGACATTACCGACTTTTCCAGCTTGAACTCTGGGATACCAAAGGTCAGCAGTCCTCCGATCTCCGGATATCTGTCAAAGACCACTGGCTTGACGCCGTTGCGCACCAGGATATCAGCACAACCAATACCCGCTGGACCCGCTCCGATGATCGCTACTTTCTTGTCAGTCCAGACCACCTTGGACATATCCGGTCGCCAGCCCATGGCAAAGGCTGTATCCGTAATGTATTTCTCAGCATTGCCGATAGTGACAGCCCCAAAGCCATCATTCAGGGTACAAGCCCCTTCACACAGACGGTCCTGGGGACAGACCCGGCCACAGACTTCCGGCAGGGAGTTGGTCTGGTGGCTCAGCTCAGCTGCTTCGAAGATATTGCCTTCGGAAATCAACTTCAGCCAGTTAGGGATGAAGTTGTGCACCGGGCACTTCCATTCACAGTAGGGATTGCCACATTCCAGACAGCGATGTGCCTGGCTGGAAACCTGGTCTTGGGTATAGGGTTGATAAATCTCGACAAACTGATGTTTACGGGTGGCAATATCCTTCTTTGCCGGGTCTTGACGCCCGACATCGAGAAACTGGAAAGTGTTACTTAAACGTTCGGCCATGGTACATGCCCCTCTTTAGCCCAAGGTGATTATTCGCCGCGTTGCTTGAAACTGACCAGAAGCCCGGCCAGGCTCGCAGCCTTGGGTTTTACTAACCAGAATTTACCGACGTAATCATCAAAATTCGTCAGCAGATGCTTGCCCCACTCACTCTCTGTTTCGCGAGTGAATTCTTCGATTACCCCACGCAGATGGTTGCGATGCGCTTCCAGTGCTTCGGAGTTGATGCGATGAATGTCTACCAGTTCGTGGTTGTAGCGATCCACGAAGTCATTGGCCTCATCCAGCACATAGGCGAAACCACCGGTCATACCCGCCCCGAAGTTAACGCCGGTTGGACCGAGTACCGTCACGACACCACCGGTCATATATTCACAGCAGTGGTCGCCAGCGCCTTCAACGACCGCATAAGCTCCGGAGTTACGCACCCCGCAGCGCTCGCCCGCGGTACCGGCCGCAAATAATTTTCCGCCCGTCGCACCATACAGACAGGTATTACCCATGATGCTAGTGACGTTGGATTTGAACTCCGAATTACGTGGAGGACGAATCACCAGCTTACCGCCGGCCATACCCTTACCGACGTAATCATTAGCATCACCCTCCAGGTACATATTCAAGCCGCCGGCATTCCACACACCGAAACTCTGACCGGCCACACCGTGTAACTTCAGGGTGATCGGCGTATCAGCCATGCCCTGGTTGCCGTAACGCTTGGCGATCTCACCACTGATACGGGCACCGATTGAGCGGTCGCAGTTGGTGATACGGAATTCAAATTCACCACCCGTTTTACCTTCAATAGCAGGCAATACCGTACGCACCATGGCTTCGGCTAATTCACCTTTATCAAATGGATGGTTTTTGTCGACTTGACAGAATTGGGGTTTTGTTGCGAGGTAATCGTCTGTATAGACGATGGGGGATAAATCGAGTTGTTGCTGTTTTGTGGTTTGTCCTTCCAAAAGCTGTAGTAAATCTACGCGTCCTACTAACTCTCCTAGTGTACGAACCCCCAGGCGTGCCATCCATTCCCGGGTTTCTTCGGCCATGAACTTAAAGAAGTTCATGGCCATCTCCACTGTGCCGATATAGTGGTCTCTCCGCAGCTTGTCCTGCTGGGTTGCCACGCCGGTAGCGCAGTTGTTGAGATGGCAGATACGCAGGTACTTACAGCCCAGTGCAACCAT
>Ga0065721_10004307_pt1 | contig 35661 bp, 32 predicted proteins | sample Mesricmetagenome_FD_59108 | JGI IMG/M metagenome (GOLD analysis project Ga0065721, IMG submission 59108) | Mesophilic microbial community from rice straw/compost enrichment Sample: eDNA_1 v2 (version 2) | ecosystem: Engineered > Solid waste > Grass > Composting > Bioreactor | place: USA: Davis... | reverse complement strand
CCCCCCACTTCGCGGGGGGAGGGGTTTGGGGCCAAGCGGCGGCAGTTCCCTCCCCCGCGCAGTGGGGGAGGGTTAGGGTGGGGGCCCAGAGCAACAACGGTCGGCCGGGTTTGCCCTGCGCCCATGCCTTATTCCGTGGCAGCTTGCGCGGCGGCGCGGTCGAGCAGGCTGTGCCCGGTCATTTCGGCCGGCTTGGGCAGCGCCATCAGGTCGAGCAGGGTCGGCGCGATGTCGGCCAGACGGCCGCTGCGGATCGCTTTCACGCCGGCGGGCGCGTTCACCAGCACCAGCGGAACCTTGTCCAGCGTATGCGCGGTGTGCGGGCCGTGGGTTTCGGGGTCGGTCATCATCTCGCAGTTGCCATGGTCGGCGGTGACCAGCATCACGCCGCCCTGGCGGCGCACCGCCGCTTCCAGCCGGCCGATGCTGCCGTCCACGGCCTCCACCGCCTTGATGGCGGCGGCCAGGATGCCGCTGTGGCCGACCATGTCTGGGTTGGCGTAGTTGATGACCACAAGGTCGTACTTGCCGCTGTCCACGGCCGCCACGACCTTGTCGGTCACCTCAGCGGCGGACATCTCCGGCTGCAGGTCGTAGGTCGCGACCTTCGGCGACGGCACCAGGATGCGGTCCTCGCCCGGATACACGCGCTCCTCGCCACCGTTGAAGAAGAAGGTGACGTGCGGGTACTTTTCCGTCTCGGCGATGCGCAACTGAGTCAAACCGGCCTCGCTGACCACTTCGCCCAGCACCTTGGTCAGGGATTTCGGCGGAAAGATGGTCGTCATCAGCTTGGCCAGCGCCGAGGAATACTCGACCATGCCCACCGCGGCGGCCAGCTTCGGCACCGTGCCGCGCTCGAAGCCGTCGAAGGCCGGATCCACGAAGGCGGACAGGATTTCACGGGCGCGGTCGGCGCGGAAATTCGCCATCAGGATGGCGTCGCCGTCCTTCATGCCGGCGTAGTCGCCGATGACCGTCGGCAGGATGAACTCGTCGTGCTTGCCGGTGGCGTAGCTCTGGTCGATGGCCTGGATCGGGTCGGCGGCCTTCTCGCCCTCGGCGCTGACCAGGGCCGCGTAGGCCTTGGCGACGCGGTCCCAGCGCTTGTCGCGGTCCATGGCGTAGTAGCGGCCGATGACCGTGGCGACGTTGACGCCCGGCAGCGCGTGGACGTCGGCCATGAACTCGGCGACCTGATCCTTGGCGCTCTGCGGCGGCACGTCGCGGCCGTCGGTGAAGGCGTGGATCTCGACCGGGATGCCCTCGTGCGACAGCACGGAGGCGAGTGCTGCGATGTGGTCCTGGTGCGAATGCACGCCGCCCGGCGACATCAGGCCCATGATGTGGCAGCGCCCGCCGGTCTTGTGCAGCGCCTTCACGAGGTCGTTCAGCGCGACGTTGCGCTCGAATTCGCCCTCGACGATGGCGTGGTCGATCATCACGAGGTCCTGCATGACCACGCGGCCGGCGCCCAGGTTCATGTGACCGACTTCGGAGTTGCCCATCTGGCCCTTGGGCAGCCCGACCTCCTCCTCGCTGGCTTCCAGGAAAGCGCGCGGCTCCGACGACCACAGGCGGTCCCAGTTGGGGGTGTTGCCCAACGCGATGGCGTTGTCCTCGCGCTCCTCGCGATAGCCCCAGCCATCCAGGATGCACAGCACAACGGGTCGGGGACGTTTGGTCTCGGTCATCACGCTCCTCTTACGCCAGTCATGGTTAATCGGCCGTAACTATACCCATGCGAAAAGGCCGGCACACCCCATCACGCACGGTGATATGGGTGTCCGGCCAGAATTTGCTGAGCGCGGTAGAGTTGCTCCGCCAGCATGCCACGCACCAACATATGCGGCCAGGTCATGGCCCCCAAGGCCAAAAGAAAATCGGCGCGCGCCCGCACGGCATCGCCGTGGCCATCGGCCCCGCCGATCAGAAAGGCGATGTCGGCGGCACCCTGGTCCCGCCACGCGCCGATCTTGGCCGCGAAGGCCTCGCTGGTCATCGTCTTGCCGCGCTCATCCAGCGCCACCACGATGGAACCGCTGGGGATGGCGGCGAGCAACAGCTCCGCTTCCTGCCGTTTCAACTCATCGGACGACAGGCGCTTCTTGACCTCCACCTCGCGGAGCGTCAGCGGCCAGCTCAGCCGGCCCGCATACTCCTCGTAGAGGTCGCGCGCCGGACCGGCCCGTGCCCGCCCAACGGCGGCGAGCCACAGACGCATGGTCCGGCCCTCCTCTCGGGTCCCGTCAGGCGCTCATGCGCTCGGCGGACGGCCGCGGCGTGTCCAGACCCCACATCTTTTCGATGTTGTAAAAGGTCCGGACCTCCGGGCGGAACAGGTGGACGATGATGTCCCCGGCATCCACCAGCACCCAGTCGCACTGGGGCAGGCCCTCGATCTCGACGCCACGGATACCGGCCGTCTTCAGGCGATCGGCAAGCTTCATGGCCATGGCGGCGATGTGCCGGGTGTTGCGGCCGGACGCCACGATCATGTAGTCCGCGATGCTGGTCTTGCCGGCAAGATCGATGACGGTGACGTCATCCGCCTGGTCGTCGTCCAGGGACTTCTCGATAAGCGCCTTCAGTTCCTGCGGCTGGGGAACGGGCGCGGGCCGCACAACGGGCGCGGCCGGTTCGATGAACGTGTTGATGGTACCCACCTCGTGATACAGGGTCACGACCCGCGGGCACGTGCCCGGCGGATCGCCGTCGCCGAAGCCGGATGCAGCGGGTTTCGGAGAAACATCCAGGCCGGCGTCTCGTGGCCGGCCAACCCCTTGGCCCGATGCTCATTCACCCGGCGACGGGCATAGCGCTGAGCGGCTATGCCACCAAGCGCACCCATAGAATAAGTTGGACGAGCCAGAACTGCAACCGGCACCAGCCGGAAGATTCGCGTCCAGTGCCGCCAACGGGGTATTTGACGAAGATTATCGGCTCCCATCAGCCACACGAAGCGCGTTCTTGGAAAGCGACGCTTCAGTTCGGCCAGCGTGTCGACGGTGTACCGTGTGCCAAGCTCACGCTCGATGTCGGTGACTTGGATGGCCGGGTGACGGGCCACCCGCCGGGCCTCCTCCATCCGCTCGGGCAGGGAGGCCATGCCGCTGGAGGACTTCAGCGGGTTCTGCGGGCTGACCAGCCACCACACCCGGTCGAGCCCCAGCGCCTTCAGCGCGTACAGGCTGATGTGCCGGTGCCCCGCGTGCGCCGGGTTGAACGACCCGCCGAGAAGCCCGATGCGCAGGCCGGCGTAAAGCGGGCCGGAATAGGGATGGGGGCCGGCGCCGCCCTTACGCCCGCGTCTGGCCATCGCCGCGCACGACATATTTGTAGCTGGTCAGCTGCTCCGCCCCGACCGGGCCGCGGGCGTGGAACTTGTCGGTGGAGATGCCGATTTCGGCGCCCATGCCGAACTCGCCGCCGTCGGCGAACTGGGTGCTGGCGTTCCACAGCACGATGCCGCTGTCGATCCGCTGAAGGAAGCGCTCGGCCGCCGCCGGATCCTCGGTCACGATGGCGTCGGTGTGGTGGGAACCGTGGCGGTTAATGTGCGTGATCGCCGCGTCCACCCCGTCCACCACGCCGCAGGCGATGACGGCGTCGAGATACTCGGTGTCCCAATCCTCCGGGGCCACCGGGGTCACGCGCGGGTCGGCGGCCTGGGCAGCACGGTCGCCGCGCACGGCGCAGCCGGCGTCGAGAAGGTCTTTCACCAGCATGGGCAGGACCGTGTCGGCCAGCCTGCGGTCCACCAGCAGGGTTTCCGCGGCGCCGCAGATGGAGGTGCGGCGCATCTTGGCGTTCATCACCACCTTGCGCGCCTTCTCCGGGTCGGCGGCGGCGTCCACATAGACCGTGTTGTTGCCGTCCAGATGCTTGATGACCGGGATGCGGCTTTCCTCGGCGATGCGCTGGATCAGCGACTTGCCCCCGCGCGGCACGATCACGTCGATGAAATCGCGCATGCGCAGCATGTGCCCCACCGCCGCCCGGTCCGTGGTGGGGACAAGCTGGATGGCCGCCTCCGGCAGGCCGGCGGCGCGCAGCCCCTCCGCAAGGCAGTCCGCGATGGCGCGCGAGGAATGGAAGCTTTCGGAGCCGCCGCGCAGGATCGCGGCGTTGCCGGATTTCAGGCACAGCCCCCCGGCGTCCGCCGTCACGTTGGGGCGGCTTTCGTAGATGATGCCGATGACGCCCAGCGGCACGCGCACGCGCTGGATCGCCAAGCCGTTGGGGCGCGTCCATTCGGCCAGCACGCCGCCGATGGGGTCGGGGAAGTCGGCGATGTCCTCCAGCCCCTTCGCCATCGCCTCGATGCGGGCGTCGTTCAGCGCCAGCCGCTCGATCATCGGGCCGGCGAGCCCGCGCTCCGTGGCCGCCGCCACGTCGCGGTCGTTGGCCGCCTGGATCTCCGCCTTGCGGGCGCGGAGGGCGGATGCCGCGGCCCGCAACGCCTGATCCTTCACCGGGCTCGGCACGGTCGCCAGTTCCGCCGCAGCGGCGCGGGCGGCGCGGCCGAGGGCGAGCATCGCGTCGTGCAAAGCGTCGGCAGTTTCAATCAGGGCGGTCTCAAGCAGGGCGGACATCGAAGAGGCTCCGGTACGGGGGCCAGGGAAAAGAGGCGGATGAAAAGGGGCGGAACTGTAACGGATCCCCGCGCCCCGCGAAAGGCGTGGAGCCTAAGCCGAAAAGCTGAATCGAATACTCAACAATCCGTCTGTGCAGCGGACTATTGCCCTACTAACCTTTTCCAAAATCAAAATCGCGGAGGGGGTCATGAGGGGGGATGTTCGCTGCGGCATCGCCGCGGCTGTGGTGGCGTTGTGCGTGTCGTATGGGGCGCAGGCCGAAACGCCGCTGGAGCGCGGGCGTGTTCTGATGAACGGCATCGTCGCCTGCGGCAATTGCCACACGCCGCAGGGGCCGGGCGGTCCGGTGGCCGGCATGGAGTTGGCGGGCGGCACGCCCTTCATGGAGCAGCCCTTCACCGCTTACGCCTCCAACATCACGCCCGATCCAGAGACCGGGATCGGCCGCTGGACGGACGACCAACTCGTCGCCGCGATCCGCGACGGCAAGCGCCCTGATGGTTCCCTGATCGGCCCGCCGATGCCCATCGCCTTCTACCGGGACCTGTCGGACGACGACGTGCGGGCCATCGTCGCCTATCTGCGCAGCGTGCCGCCGGTGAAGAACGCGGTGCCAAAGTCCGAATACCGCATGCCCCTGCCGGCCTCCTACGGGCCGCCGGTCGGGTCGGTGCCGGACGTGTCACGGACGGACCGGGTGGCCTACGGAGCCTACATGGCGGGCGCGCTCGGCCACTGCCTGGAGTGCCACACGCCGATGCTGCCGGACGGGCGCCGCGACATGGCGCGCGCCGGGATCGGCGGGCAGCCCTTCACCGGCCCCTGGGGCATAACGGTCGCCCGCAACATCACGCAGGACAAGGAGCACGGGCTCGGCCAGTGGACCGACGCGCAGATCAGGCACGCGATCACCGAGGGCGTGCGCCCGGACGGCACGAAGCTCGGCCCCCCGATGGCCTTCCATTTCTACAAATCCATTCCGGATGACGATCTGAATGCTTTGGTTGCGTATCTGCGCACCCTGCCGCCGCGCCTGTGAACGAAACGGCCGTGAACGAAGACCGGACGCATTGAAAACGCAGTACCGGAAGCTGCGCTGAAAAGGCATAGTCCGCGGGCCTCTCTTCCCTTCGGACTATGCTTCCCATGCTGACACTGCTGCTGATCGTTTCCGCCTTCTTCGCGGGCGTGCTCAACGCCGTGGCCGGTGGCGGCAGCTTCCTGACCTTTCCCGCGCTGATCATGGCCGGGGTGCCGCCGCTGAACGCCAACGCCACCAGCACCGTGGCGGTGTCGCCCGGCGCCCTGGCGAGCGCCTATGGCTACCGGCGGGAACTGGGGCGCATCCGGGAGATCAACCTGCCGGCCTTCCTGGGCGTCAGCCTGATCGGCGGGCTGCTGGGGGCGCTGCTGCTTCTGTGGACACCGCAGCGTACCTTCGAGGTCATCGTGCCGTGGCTGCTGCTGTTCGCCACGGTGCTGTTCGCCTTCGGGCCGAAGGTGTCGGCCTACGTCCGCCGCAACTTCACGGTCGGGCACGGCACGGTGCTGGTCGTGCAGTTCTTCATCGCCATCTACGGCGGCTATTTCGGCGGCGGCATCGGCATTTTGATCCTGGCGACGCTGGGCGTCTTCGGCCTGACCGACCTGCACGCCATGAACGGGCTGAAGGCGTTGGTCTCCGGCTGCCTGAACGCGGTCGCGGTGGTCGCCTTCGTGTTCGGCGGTGCGGTCTATTGGACCGAGGCGCTGATCATGCTGGTCGCCGCCATGGCCGGCGGCTACGCCGGCGCCTCCATCGCCCGCCACATCCCGCCGGCGCACCTGCGCAAATTCGTGATCGGCGTGGGAATCGCGATGACGGCGTATTTCTTCGTGACGAAGGGGTGACGGGAAAGGCGGACTGACGGGACAGGCGGCGGATCAATCCGCCGCCATGCGCTCCGCAAAACCGCACAGCGCGTCCCAATCCAGCGCCGCCGGGTCCTCCACGATGTGGTCGGCGGCCTCGAACAGCAGGTGGGTGTGCTGCGGCCAAGCGATGGTCAGCATGCCCGCGGCCTTGCCGGCGCGGGCGCCGGTCGGGCTGTCCTCGATCACCGCGCAGGCCTCGGGCGGCACGCCCAGCCGCTCTGCGGCCAGCAGGTAGGAGTCGGGGGCGGGCTTGCCGTTGACCACGTCGTTGCGGCTGACACCGAAAGCGAAATGCGGGCTGCCGATGTGGCGCAGGTTGGCCTCCACCACCCGCCGGCCGCTGTTCGACACGCAGGCCTGCCGCAGGCCGCGCGTGGCGAAGGCCTCGACCAGCGCGCGGGCGCCGGCCCGTGCCTCCACCTCGGCGAGCCGCTCCAGGTAGATGTCGGTGATGGCGTCCGCCCACTGATCGAAGCTGAGCGTCATGGGCCGGATGGCGCAGAGGCGCGCGTAGAATTCCGGAAAGGCGATGCCGAGCGAGCTGCCGTACTGCTCCTCGGTCAGGTCATGGCCATGCAGGCGGCACACGGCGATGGTGGCGCGCTGGTGCCACGGCTCGCTGTCCAGCAGCGTGCCGTCGATGTCCCAGAGGATCGCCTGGATGGGCGGGCGTGCCGAAAGGAAGCCGCTCACCGCACCACCAGATCGTCGCGGTGGATCATCTCGTCGCGGCCGCGGTAGCCCAGGATCGGCTCGATCTCGTGGCTCTTGCGGCCGGCGATTCGGCGGGCGTCGTCGGCGGCGTAGGCGGTCAGGCCGCGCGCCACCTCGCGCCCGTCCGGCGCCTTCACCACCACCACGTCGCCGCGGTCGAACTGGCCGTCCACGGCGCGCACGCCGGCCGGCAGCAGGCTGGCGCCGTTGGCCAGCGCCTTCAGGGCGCCCGCGTCCACGGTCAGCGAGCCCGCGGCGTTCAGGTTGCCGCCGATCCAGGCCTTGCGGGCGCTGGAGGGCTCGGCCGCCGGCAGGAACCAGGTGCAGAGCGCGCCGCCGTTCTCGGGCCGCTGCTCCAGCGCGGCCAGCGGGTTCATGCGCTTGCCCTTGGCGATGACCATGCGGCAGCCGGCGGCCAGGGCCACGCGCGCCGCCACGATCTTCGTCACCATGCCGCCGGAGCTGTAGCCCGGCGGCGGCTCGCCCGCCATGTTCTCGATGTCGGAGGTCAGTTCCTGCACGATCGGAATGTGCCGGGCGTCCGGATCCTTGCGCGGGTCTGCGGTGTAGAGGCCGTCGATGTCCGACAGCAGGATCAGCGTGTCGGCGCTGATCATCTGGGCCACGCGGGCGGCCAGACGGTCGTTGTCGCCGAATCGGATTTCGGCGGTGGCGACCGTGTCGTTTTCGTTGATGACCGGGATGGCGCCCAGCTTCAGCAGCGTGTCGATGGTGGCGCGGCCGTTCAGGTGGCGGCGGCGCTCCTCCGTGTCCTCCAGCGTCACCAGCACCTGGGCCACGGTCAGGCCGTGGCGGGCCAGCGTGTCCTGGTAGGCGGCGGCGAGGCGGATCTGGCCGGTGGCGGCGGCGGCCTGCTTTTCCTCAAGCCGCAGTGCGCGGCCGACCAGCCCCAGATGCTCCCGCCCGCAGGCGACGGCGCCGGAGGTGACGATCACCACCTCCTGCCCGCGCTTGCGGCAGGCGGCCACGTCGTCGGCCAGGGCGTCGAGCCATGCGCGACGGATCTGGCCGGTTTCGCTGTCCACCAGCAGGGCCGAGCCGATCTTGACGACCAGCCGGCGCGCGTCGAGCAGGGTAGGCGTGTCAGCCTTAGGTGTTGCGGTCGCCGCCGTCATTGTTGCCGCCGTCATCGTCGTCGCCATCGTCCCAGTCGGAGTCGTCGTCAGGGTTGTCTGCGGAGTTTTCTGCGGAGTCGTCTTCGAGGTCGTCGTACTCGCCCGTCTCCTCGTTCCAGCCCGCATACTCGTCGTCCATCTTCTGGCCGACGGGCGGTCGCGGGATGGAGCGGGTGGCCGGCGCGTGGATGACGTCGGGTTCCTCTTCCTTGGACTGTTTGATGAGCGTGAGCAAGCGGTAAAGCACGGGCTGGACGCCCTGGCCGGTGGCGCCGGACAGCACCATCACCTCGGCGCCCGAAGCCTCCTCCAGCGCGGCCTTCTTCTCCTCGACCTCTTCGTCCAGCAGGGCGTCGGCCTTGTTCAGGCCGATGATCTCCGGCTTGTCGACGAGGTTGCCGCCGTAGGCTTCCAGTTCCTTGCGGATGGTGGTGTAGGACTGCACCACGTCGTCCGCCGTGCCGTCGATCAGGTGCAGCAGCACGCGGGTGCGCTCCACATGGCCGAGGAAGCGGTCGCCGAGCCCGTGCCCCTCGTGCGCGCCTTCGATCAGGCCGGGGATGTCCGCGATGACGAACTCCTCCTCGCCGGCGCGGACGACGCCCAGGTTGGGGGCCAGAGTCGTGAAAGGATAATCGGCGATCTTCGGCTTCGCCGCCGTGGTCGCGGCCAGGAAGGTCGACTTGCCGGCGTTCGGCAGGCCCAGAAGGCCGGCGTCGGCGATCAGCTTCAGCCGCAGCCAGACCCAGCGCTCCTCGCCCGGCCAGCCCGGATGGGCCTTGCGCGGCGCCCGATTCGTCGGGGTCTTGTAATAGGCGTTGCCGAAGCCGCCGTCGCCGCCCTTCAAAAAGATGACGCGCTGCCCGGCCTCGGTCAGGTCCAGCAGCACGGTCTCCTGGTCTTCGTCCAGGATCTGGGTCCCGACCGGCACGCGCAGCACCACGTCGTTGCCCTTGGCGCCGTTGCGGTTGGCGCCCATGCCATGGTTGCCGCGCTGCGCCTTGAAGTGCTGCTTGTAGCGGTAGTCGATCAGCGTGTTCAGGCCGTCCACGACCTCCAGCACGACATCGCCGCCACGGCCGCCGTTGCCGCCGTCCGGTCCGCCATACTCGATGAACTTCTCGCGGCGGAACGCGATGGCGCCGGGGCCGCCGTCGCCGCTCTTCAGGAACACCTTGGCTTGATCGAGGAACTTCATCGCGGGACCGTACCGGCCAATCAACCGTTTCTGCGCTGCCACTTCCCGAAAACAGGGAAGGGCGGCGACCACCATATCAACAAAAGAAAATCGGGGGCCGGTTGCCCGGACCCCCGATTTATCCGCTTCTACCGTACGGGCCGGACGAGATTACTCGGCCGCGACCGCCGGAACCTGCGCCGCCTCGACGACAACGTAGGTGCGACCCTGGGCGCTGTGCCGGAAGGCGACCTTGCCGTCCGCCATGGCGAACAGGGTGTGGTCCTTGCCGATGCCGACGTTCTCGCCCGGGTGGAACTTCGTGCCGCGCTGGCGGACGATGATGTTGCCGGAGACGACGGACTCGCCGCCGAAACGCTTCACGCCGAGGCGGCGGCCAGCGGAGTCGCGGCCGTTGCGCGAGGAGCCGCCTGCTTTTTTGTGAGCCATGAGGGGTTACTCCTGTGACTGGTCGGCAGCCGCTCAGGCGGCGCCGTTGATCCCGGTGATGCGCAGGACGGTCAGGTCCTGGCGATGGCCGTTCTTGCGGCGGTAGTTCTGGCGGCGCTTCTTCTTGAAGACGATGATCTTCGGACCGCGATCCTGGGCGACCACCTCGGCGGTCACAGCAGCACCGGCCACCGTCGGGGTGCCCACGGTGGCGCTGCCGCCGTCGCTCACCATCAGCACGTCATTGAGCGTGATGGAAGCGCCAGCCTCAGCCTCAAGCTTCTCAACGCGGATCACGTCGCCATTGGCGACCTTGTACTGCTTGCCGCCGGTGCGGATCACTGCAAACATCGTCGTCACTGCCTATCTCAAAACAAACGGCGGGCCGCTCGCCCACCGTTTGAGGTGCAAGCCCGTTCGTGAGAGCGGGGATTTATACTGATGACCCACCATGAGTCAACAGGATTGGTGGCGGTTCGATGTTCATTTTCCTGCAAACAAGGGCTTGCATCCCCAAAAGCTTTTGGGTAGGTTCCGCGCCACCCCGGAAACGGGGCAGCGGATGGGTGGCAGAGCGGTTGAATGCACCGCACTCGAAATGCGGCATACCCGCAAGGGTATCGGGAGTTCGAATCTCCCCCCATCCGCCACATTTCTTCTCATAGTCGACGGTAGATCAGGCGCTCCCCACCGGGTGAAGCGCCTTTTTGCTGTCCGACGCACGCGTCGGCGTTACGGGCTTCGATTTGCGCGGACCCGGAATCGGCGAATCATCTGCTGTTCCGTGCAGCGCCTCATGTGCTCCGGAACCTCCGCATCCTCGCCGATCATCGGTCCGCACAGATAGGCGGCGCCCGCGGCCTCCGCCGCCGCCAGTTGTGCGGCGGTCCGCACGCCGTCCACATAGGTGAACATGCCGAACCGGCGTGCGGCTTGGCAGAAGGCCTGCATTCGTTCGACGCAGGGCTGTCCGGCTTCGCCGATGTCCAGGCGGATGCCCACGCCTTTGATGCCGGCCTTCGCATAACCCGGCAGGTCGCGCAGATCCTCATCCCGCGTCATGACCATCACGGCGCGTCCGAAGGGGCGCAGCATCGCGACGATCTCCGCAAGGCGGACAAGGGGCACGCCGTGCGGCAGCCCTTCCAACTCGAAAGCCAGGAAGGGAAGCAGGTGGTGGGGGATGGCCCGGCAGGCCTCGACATACTCGCGCCGGCGCCGGGCGGACGCCATCGTCGCGAAATGGACCGTGATGGTCTGGGCATAACGGAATTTGTTCGCGTAAAGCTCATTGTAGGTGCCGACCGATTGGGCCAGCGATTCCATATCCAGCGCGAAGGCGGCCTCCTCGTGCTGCGCTTCGAAGCCCATGATGCCGTGAATGAAGCGGGCCGTGTCGGGAGCCGGGCGGCTGACGAAGGTGGAAACCACCTTGTGCTGGACATCGAAAATCGGGCGAAAACGCACGTTTGGATGAAAGGCGGGGGCTGCGGCGGCCGGGCCGGGCGCCGGCGTGGCGGGGCCGGCCGTCTCCTCCGCGTTCTCCAAGCCCGCCACCGCGTTCCGCAGGACGTCTTCCAAACGCGCGGAGTCCAGCGCGACGCGCCCGTCGACGGTCATCACGGCGGACGTCACGGTGATTCGCCGGGTGTCGGCGTGCCCCAGAAGGGACCGGTGCAGGTGCTCGACGATCTTGCTGCAGATCAGCTGCGCGGCCGTCTTGTCGGTCAGGGCAAAGGCGATGATGTAGTGGTCGTCGCCATGGCGGAACCAATGGTCCTGGGGGGACAGGAACTTGTGGAAAAGCCGTTCCGCATAGCCGTGGACACGGTCCTTCACGCCATCCCACCGCTCGCCCAGTTCCTCCCGGATGTCGTCCAGCCCGATGAGGTGGACGGATCCCGCGGTAATTTTGTGTCGCCCCGCTAAAATGTCCGTGGCGCAGCTTTTGAAAGAATTCTCCGGAGAACGAAGAGATCTGGCAAGGCGCGGCCCCTCAACCCGTGGGTCATAGCTGCGCCGGTGCGCCAAGCTTTCCAAGACGGCGTGGCTGTCTTTGGGGTGGTGATGCAGTGGCATGGCGACAGCTCCCTGTTTTGTTGTGGGGAGTATGGCGTCCAAGGCTCGTCGAGATCATGAGCAACCCTTCCTATACATGAAGAGTGTCAGGCCTCTGTTGTGAAAACGTTAAAATGTCCTGGTGTCGATGGCCCGCAGAAGGCTTATGAGAAAGGTGTTGGCCGGCCGGGGCGGGCCTATGCGCCCGTTCCCCGGATCACGTTCATCGTCGCCTCGAACAGCGCGCTGTCCGGATCGGCGAAGCGGTCCATGACGCTGAAGTGGTTGGCGCCGGGCTCCACGATTTCTTGAACGGCGTTGCCGGCGGCCGCCCAGGCTTGGGCCTGATCGGCCTGTTGGCGGTGCATCTCGTCGGTTTCCTCGGCGCCCAGCGCGAGCGCGAGCAGCGGGGCTGGGGCTGGGGCGGGGACGTTGTGGACGGGGCTCAAGCGCCGCGCCGAGTCCGCGTCCAGGCGCAATTGCTCGTTCACCTCGAAATGCAGCAGCGGCTCCAGGTCGTAGATGCCGCTGATGGCGATGGCGCCATTGACCCGCTCCGGGTTCCGGGACAGCAGCGTCGCCGCCAGATGCCCGCCCGCGGAATGGCCGGCCAGGAGCAGGCGGCGCGAATCGGCGCCGAACTCGGCCGCGTGGTCGATGATCCAATCCAGCCCGTGCTGCGCATGGCCGATCAGTTCATCCATTGTCACGTCCGGGCACAGCCCATAGCCGATCAGCGCCACCGCCACGCCGCGCGTGACGAAAGGCTCCGCGATGAAGGCGTGCATGTCCTTGGACAGCGCCCGCCAATAGCCGCCATGGATGAAGACCAGCAGCGGTGCGTTCGGTTCTGCCGGGAAAAAATCCACCTTCTGGCGCGGATGCGGGCCGACGGGAATGTCGCAGGTACCGCCGAGGCGTCCGCGCACGGCGGCGCTCTGCGCCTCCCATCGGGCGAAGAAATCGACATGCTCCGGCACCAGCTTGCGGAAATTGTACTGGCGGTCGATCGCCGCAGCATCCATGCCACGGAACAGGGGGCCACGGAACAGAGACTCGGACATCCTGGCAAGACTCCTATGTAATGTTCCGCGCCGCGATGGCGATTGACCGCTGGAAGGCAAGGGGACTATCCCCTGGCCGCAAAGTATGGCCGATCGGCCGGATGTGGAAAAGGGCAGGGTCATGAACGGAAAGAACGCGGTCGTGCTGGTCAGCGGCGGGCTCGATTCGACGACGGTGCTGGCGATCGCCAAGCACGAGGGCTACCGGGTCAACGCGCTCAGCTTCCGCTACGGGCAGCGCCACGCGGTGGAGCTGGACGCGGCGCGGCGCGTGGCCTCGGCCATGGGGGTGGACCGGCACGTCATCGCCGACATCGACCTGCGCGCCTTCGGCGGCTCGGCACTGACCGACGCCATCGACGTGCCCAAGCATGAGAGCGCGGCGGAGTTGGGGGAGGGCATTCCCGTCACCTACGTGCCGGCGCGCAACACCATCTTCCTGTCCTTCGCGCTCGCCTGGGCGGAGACGCTGAACGCGTCGGACATCTTCATCGGCGTGAACGCGCTGGATTATTCCGGCTATCCGGACTGCCGGCCGGACTACATCGCCGCGTTCGAGACCATGGCGAACCTCGCCACCAAGGCGGGCGTGGAGGGCACCAGCCGGTTCACGATCCACGCGCCGCTGATGACGCTGGACAAGGCCGGCATCATCCGGCGCGGGCTGGAACTGGGCGTGGACTACGGCCTGACCCACTCCTGCTACGACCCGACGCCGGAGGGCGAATCCTGCGGCACCTGCGACAGCTGCCTGTTGCGGCTGAAAGGCTTCCAGGAGGCGGGGCTGGCCGATCCCGTGCGCTACGGCGGGGGACGCTTCTGATGCGCGGCGCCAACCCGGTCCGCGCCCAGGAGCGCGGCGACGGCGCGACGCTGTGGATCCAGGAGATCTTCTACACCCTGCAAGGGGAAGGGCCGTTCATCGGCGAGCCCAGCGTCTTCGTGCGCACCGGCGGCTGCAACCTGCGCTGCCACTGGTGCGACACGGATTTCGAGTCCTCCACGTGGCACCCCTCCCTGGAGGAACTGCTCCGGCGCATCGAGGAGTTGCGGTCGCCGTCCTGCGACCTGATCGTGCTGACCGGTGGGGAGCCGCTGCGCCAGAACGTCGTGCCGCTGGTGCGCGCGCTGCTGGGGCAGGGTCTGCGCGTGCAGGTGGAGACCAACGGCACGCTGTGGCTGGCCGACCTGCCGGACGACCCGCGCCTGACCATCGTGTGCAGCCCCAAGACGCCCAGCCTCGACGTAGCCCTCGTGCCGCGCGTTTCCGTCTATAAGTATGTGCTGGCGGCGGGGGAGACGGATGCGGAGGACGGTCTGCCCACCGCCTCCACCCAGCGGCCGGGGCAGGAGGCGCGGCTGTTCCGCCCGCCGCCCGGCGCCGCCGTCACCGTGATGCCCCGCGACGACGGCGACCCGGCGAAGAACGCGGCCAACCTGAAAGCCTGCACGGAGGTGGCGCTCGCCCACGGCTACCGGATGAGCGTCCAGCTTCACAAGCTGCTGGGGATCGCCTGAAGGCCGTTGCGATCCGAGGGCGGTTACAGGTCGTTGATCGTCATGTCGCCGCGCAGCCACCAGGGCGTGCCCGGCCGGCCGAGGTAGCTGGCGTCGAGGTGATGTTCCGGCGCGCCGCGGAAGATCACCGTGTTGGTCGGCGTCTCCTCGATCTCCACCTCCACGCAGCGCAGGGGGGACCCCTCGGCCGCGAACAGGGCGTTGGCCTTGGCCATCATGCAGGCGGCCAGGGCCTCCGTCGTCGGATCGCCGGGGGTTATCAGCAGGAAGGCCAGCTTTTCCGGCTCGTGCTCGCGGAAATAGCCGATCAGCGGGTCGCGGTGGGACAGCTGGAAAGCGTGGTCGACATGGCCGTCGATCCAGCTGTGCCAAGACTTCTTGGCCCGCGCGAAGGACTCCACCATGTTCGCCGCGCCGTCCAGCGGCTGCGGCGTCATGGCTTCCAGCTTGATGGACACGAACTCGTTGTGCCCGTGCGGGACGGAGCATTTGAGCGAATCCCCCGCGATCAGGCGGTGGGCCATGCTGAAGCGCCGGCGGAAAACCAGCGTGAACTCGTTTGTCGTCATAGAAGCACAGAAGCCATGGAACGGCCGGCCGGTCCAGGGGAAACAGTTCCAGGGGAAACAGTGCTTTTACCTTGATCGGCCCGTGCTTCGAAGGTCTGTCAGGCAGCCACGCGCCGCTCGTCGGCCCAAGCCCGCGCGGTGGAGGGGCGGCCGTCGGCGTCGATCAGGCCGCGCTGGTGCAGTTCCTCCACGTGGCGGATGAAGAACCGGACGGTGCTTTCCCGCTCCCAGTGCTCCATCCAGTTCTGTTCCAGGAAGGCGAGGATCGCCGGCTGGCCCAGTTCCGCTTCCCACAGCACGCCCAGCAGGGAGGTCTGCTGCTCCTCGTGCATGCATTCCTCGAAGGTCAGCTGCTGCTGGCCGCGCGCTTCCTTGCGCAGCGTCGTCTCCGGCCCCGGCCCCAGGCCGAAGTCGTAGAGCGCGCGGCGCTCCGGCGCTGCGACCAGCCAGTGGGCGACCTCGTGCACGATGACCGTGGATTCCACGTCGGTGCGGATGACCTTACCGTCCCACATGAAGGACGCGCTCGGCGGCTCGTCCAGGGTGCCGATGCCGTGAGCGTGCGCCATCCGCACGGCCTCGGCGCGCTGCTCCGGCGTGTCGACGCCGCCGGCCACGGGCCAAGTGGCCGCGATGCGCCGGAAAGCGGCGAGCGGCAACGGGCTGCCGGTCAACGCGGGGTCTGCAAGCATGCGTTCGAACGAGGCCAGCGCTTCCGGCATCACCTCGGCCGGGATCGGGGTCAGGATCATGGTGTGAAAAACAACGTGTGTCCGCGGAGGCCCCTATTTGCCGAATGAAGGCCTCCGGGTGCAAGAAAAACCCCTCTTCCGGTGACGCCGGAAGAGGGGGCCTGGGAGAAGGGCACTGGAAGAAGGGGCGCCCTACGCCGCCCGCATGTCGTTGAGGAAGCGGGACACGAAGCCGCGCAGATCCTCGGCCTCGCCGGTCAGGCCGTCGGCGGCGTCCAGCACCTGACGGGACGCGTCGCCGGTGGCTTCCGCCGCCTGGGTCACGCCGGCGATGTTGCCGGACACCTCCTGGGTGCCGCGCGCGGCCTCCTGGACGTTGCGGCTGATCTCGCGGGTGGCGGCCCCCTGTTCCTCGACGGAGGCGGCGATGGCGGTGGAGATGCCACTGATCTCGCCGATGACGCGGCCGATCTCGGCGATGGCGGAGGCGGCCTCGCGGCTCACCTCCTGGATGCCGGCGATCTGGCCGGAGATGTCCTCGGTCGCCTTGGCGGTCTGGTTGGCGAGGTTCTTGACCTCCGACGCCACGACGGCGAAGCCCTTCCCGGCCTCGCCCGCGCGGGCGGCCTCGATGGTCGCGTTCAGGGCCAGCAGGTTGGTCTGGCTGGCGATGTCGTTGATCAGCTGCACCACCTCGCCGATGCGCTGGGCGGCCTCCACCAGACCGCGCACGGTGGCGTCGGTCTTCTGCGCGGTGGTCACGGCGGCCCCGGCGATGGTGTTGCTCTGCGACACCTGGCGGCTGATTTCCTGGATGGAGCTGGACAGCTCCTCCGCCGCGGCGGCGACCGTCTCGACGTTGGCCGTGGCCTGGTTCGACGCCTCGGCTACCGCGCTGGCCTGCCGGGTGGTCTGCTCCGCCGTGGCCGACATGCCCTGCGCCGTGGCGTGGAGTTGCGTGGCGGCGGAGGAGACGCGGCTCAGCACGTCCACGACCAGCCGGTCGAAATCGCGGGTCAGCGCGTCGATCTTCTCGGCGCGGCGCTGGCGCGCCTCCTGCTCGGCGGCCTGCTCCATGGCCAGCTGGTCGGCGCGGATCAGGCTTTCCTTGAAGACCTCCACGGACTTGGCCATGCCGCCGATCTCGTCGCCACGGTTCAGGCCGGGGACGTCCACCGACCGGTCGCCGCTGGCCAGCCGGGTCATGGCGGTGGTCATCGACACGATGGGACGCGACAGGCCGCGGCCGATCAGCAGGGCGGACAGCAGGCCCAGCAGGATGGCGGCCAGCGCGGCGCTGATGGTCATGGTGCTTGCGTTGTCGATGGTGGCGGTGGCCTCGGCGCCCAGGCTGTCCTGGTTGCGGACGCTGGCGGACTTCAGCTGCTCCACGCGGGCGTTCACGGTCGGGCCCAGCGTCTCCAGCGTGCGGGAGACGAGTTCGTCGCGCTTGTTCGTGGCCACGACGGCCTTTTCGAACTCGGTCGAATAGACCCGTTGCAGGGCCAGGAACGACATGGCGCCGCGGCGGCGGTCCATGTCCGTCAGCTTCGCCAGCATGCCGTTGCCGCGCTCGCGGGCGTTTTGCAATTCCTTGCGGGTGTTGTCGGCGCTTTCCGCGGTGCCCTCGGTCAGGAAGCGCGTGCTCTGGACGCGGGCAGCCAGGAAATAGCGGCCGGCCATGCCGGCGAGATAGGCGCCTTCCGTGTCCCCGTCGTTGTAGGCGCTGTCCATGATGGAGTTGAGCGCCTTCTCCATCTTCGGGCCGAGTTCGTTGAGCGCGTTGACGGACTCGTTGCGTGCCGCCTGCAATTCCAGGATCTTGGCGAAGGTTTCCTGGTATTCGCGCAGTTCGGCGCCCATCCGCTCCACCGTCCGGAACAGCGCCGGATCGGTGAACAGGGACTTCGCCTGCTCGATCTGCCCGGCGATGGAGGAAGCCAGCGAGTCCACCTCGCGGGCGGAATCCTCGTTGCCCGTCAGCAGGAAGGTCTTCGCGTGGAGCTGCGTCTCCAGCATGGTGGCCTGGATCCGGCCGACCTCGTTGGTCTGGCGGGCGAGCGTCCGGTAGGTGGCGAAGTCGTCCTTCGCGTTGGACAGGGCCAGGACGCCGACGGCGCCGATGGCGGCCAGGAAGATCAGGATGCCGGCGCTGGCCGCCGTGATCTTGGTTCCGACCCGCAGATTGTTGAGCGCGCTCATGGCCGTAAAGCTCCGGGAGGGCGAATGGTTTAGACTACAAACATGGCAGTACCCGGTTACCAATACATTAAGCGTGCCAACCCAATATCGGCCTACGAAACAAGGCAGAGGCGGGCGTTTCTGCGCGTTCGGAAATTCCCACCCCTTCAGGATTCTGGCGGTTGGGCGGTCGCCTGGAATATTTGTCGTGCCCGCGGTGTTTGCCCACAGCGGTGTATGGTTTTTGGTGCGTCCGCGGCGCGGTGATGAAGGCGTGGGCCACGAAATGACCACAAGAGAGGCATTTTGCTCAATCCTATGTATCGTGGTATACGCCCAGCGACGGAGCGTCCTGCCGGGGACCTCCGCCGCCCGAATGACCTCCCGGCTTGTGATGACCTGACCCAACGGCTGGCCATGTCCCTTACCGACGCGCCTTCCATGGTGGCTCCGGCCGTTCCCGGCGAAGCCATCCCCGTCACGAAGGCCGGTGAACCCAAGGCCAGACGCGGCGCCCGCGCCAAGCGTGGCCGCCTGTCGGTCGTGATCCCCTTTTACAACGAGGGCCCGAATGTCGAGGCCCTGTTCGACCGGCTGGTGCCGGTGCTCGACCGGCTGGACGCCGAGTGGGAAGTGGTCTGCGTCAACGACGGCAGCCGCGACGACACGCTGGACCGCCTGCTGGACGTGCACGACCGCGATCCGCGGGTGAAGGTGGTCGACCTGTCGCGCAACTTCGGCAAGGAACTGGCGCTGTCCGCCGGCCTCAACCACGCCACCGGCGACGCCGTGGTGCCGATGGACGCCGACCTTCAGCACCCGCCGGAATTGCTGCCCCAGTTCCTCGCCAAGTGGCGGGAGGGCTACGACGTGGTCGTGGCCGTGCGCAACGCGCGGGTGGGGCAGAGTTTCAAGCACCGCATGTTCGCCCGCGCCTTCTACTGGATCTTCGACAACCTGTCGGAGATCAAGCTGCCGCGTGAGGTCGGCGATTTCCGCCTGATGGACCGCCGGGTGGTGGACGTCATCAACCGGATGCCGGAGCGCACGCGCTTCATGAAGGGCATCTTTGCCTGGGTCGGCTTCCGCACGGCGAGCATCCCCTACGAGCAGGGAGAGCGCGCGGGCGGCGAGACCAAGTGGGGCTTCCTGAAGCTGCTGCGCCTGTCGTTCGACGGGCTGACCGCCTTCTCCACCTTCCCGCTGCGGGTGTGGAGCATCATCGGCATGGGCGTGTCGGGCTTCGCCTTCGTCTACATCCTTATCCGCCTGATCCGCACCCTGCTGCACGGCATCGACGTGCCCGGCTATGAATCGCTGCTGGCCGCCGTGCTGTTCCTGGGCGGTGTGCAGCTGATCACGCTGGGCATCCTGGGCGACTATCTCGGCCGCGTGTTCAACGAGGTGAAGGGCCGTCCGCTTTTTATCGTGCGCTCCGCGCACGGGTTTGAGGACGAGGCCGCCGCACCCGCCATTCCCCATGGCGCTCGCCGCGGGGTCGGCGCCGAGGACCGCTATCCATGAGTTATCAAACACCCGCCGGCCTGACCTCCCTGGGGGCGTCCCAGGCGACTTCCGGTCCGGCGGCTCTGTCCTATCCTCGCCGCGCCGGCGCGCTGTGGGACGACATCGCGCGCGCCCTGCTGCTGTGCCTGCTGATCCTGGCCGTCCTGAGCTTCCGCTCCTACGGCATCAGCACGGACGAGGAGGTGCAGCACATCTACGGCAAGAAGCTGCTGTCCTTCTACCTCTCGGGCTTCACGGACCGGTCCGCCTTCCATTTCAAGGACCTGTACCTGTACGGCGGGCTGTTCGATCTGGTGACCTCGCTGCTGGTCCACGTCTCCCCGTTCGAGGAGTATGAGACGCGGCACCTGCTGTGCGCGCTGGTCGGCGTGCTGGGCATCGCTGGCTGCTGGCGCTACGCGCGCCTGCTGGGCGGTCCGCGGGCCGGCTTTCTGGCGGCGGCGCTGCTGGCGCTGTCGGGCGTCTATTACGGGGCGATGTTCAACAACACCAAGGACGTGCCCTTTGCGGCCGGCATGGTGTGGACCCTCTATTTCGCCACGCGCATCATCAACCAGCTGCCCAACCCCAGCCGCAGCGCGGTGCTGAAGTTCGGCCTGTCGCTCGGCCTGACGCTGGCGATCCGCGTCGGCGCGGTTCTGGCGGGCTTTTACCTCGCGGTGGCGCTGGCCCTCTATGTGCTGCTGGTGGCGTGGCGCGACGGGCTGGGGCCGGCGCTGGCCGACACGCGCCGCATCGTGCTGGCTCTGCTGCCGGCCATTCCCGTGGCCTACGCGCTGATGGCGTTCTTCTGGCCGTGGGCGGTGCTGCATCCGCTGAACCCGCTGGAAGCGCTGCGCGTCGTCTCGCACTTCCCCATCGACATCCAGACCCTGTTCATGGGCGAGATGGTCCGTTCCAGCGACCCGCCCGCGCTCTATCTTCCGGTCTATCTGGCGGTGAAGCTGCCGGAGGCCGTGCTGATCGGCGCCGCCGCCGCGGTCGTGCTGGCCGTGTTGTGGCTGGTGCGCGGCGGCTGGCGGGAGCGGGGCGGCTTCGGGGTGGTGCGCTGGGTGCCGCTGGCGCTGGGCGCCTTCCTGCCCATCCTGCTGTTCGTGCTGATGCGCCCGTCGGTCTACAACGGCATCCGTCACTTCCTGTTCGTGGCGCCGCCGCTGGTGGTGATGGCGGGCCTTGCCACCGACCGGCTGTGGGTGTTGGCCGAACGCTACGGCCGCCGGCCGGGGCAGGCCTTCGGCGCCGCCGCGACCGTGGTGGCGGTGCTGTACGCGTGGCAGCTGGGCTGCATGCATCCGAACCAGTATGTCTACTACAACCTGTTCACCGGCGGCCTGAAGGGCGCCGAGGGTCGGTTCGAGCTGGACTATTGGGGCAATTCCCAGCACGAGGCGCTGGAGGAGCTGATCGCGCTGGTCGAGCGCGAGAACGACGGCAACCCGCCGCCGCGCCAGTACACGCTGACGGTCTGCGGCAACACGCTGGCCGTGCGCTTCGAACTGCCGCCCTGGCTGAAGCTGGTCAACGGCATCGAGCCCGACTGGCGCAAGGCGGACTTCTTCATGGCCTTCACGCAGGTGAAGCGCTGCCCGTCGTTGCTGAACGGCCATCCGATCATCGAGATCGCGGCCGACGACGTGCCGCTGACCATTGTCAAGGACCGCCGCCCCCCGCCGGCCGAAATTCCGACCGAGTAACAGCCCCGACAGACTACCTCTCCAGCCCGCGCATCGCCCCGTTGGCGTGATCTCCGTCCGCGGGCGTACCCGGTGGGGCGGCGGGCACCCACTCTCCCTTACGTCGTCCAAGACGGAGGGTGGGGATGCGGGGGCCGGTGATCGGTGTCGTGTCGTTTCTCGCGCTCTGGGGCTGGGCGTCGGTACCCGCAGACGCGGTCGTTCTGGAAACCAGCAGTCTCAGTCTGCGCGACACCGTGACGGCGATGGCCGAAAAGCGCCTGTCGGAGGCCGGACCGGGCAGCCTGGTGGTCGGTGTCATCCGCGACAACCGTACGGTCGTGGTCGGACGCGGGGACAGCGGGCGGCCGGACGGCGGCCCGCCGGACGGGCGGACGGTGTTCCAGATCGCCTCCCTGACCAAACCCTTCACCGGAACGATCCTGGCCGAACTGATCCGCGCCGGCCGCGTCGCCCCGACCGACCCGGTGGCCCGCCACCTGCCGAAGCCGACCCACGCGCCGGACTACGACGGCCAGCCGATCCGGCTTCTCGACCTCGCCACCCACACCGCGGGCCTGCCCAACGTGCCGGAGACTCCGCGCTTCTCGTGGAGCCGGCTGGAGGACCCGCGCAACCCCTACAAACCCCTGACGCGGGAAGAGGTGGCGTCCTGGCTGTCCAGCTTCAGCCTGCCGGTGCCGCCGGGCACGCGCTTCCGCTATTCCAACGTCGGCATGGCCGTGCTGGGGGAGGCGCTGTCCACCGCCGCCGGGACCCCGTACGAGACGCTGCTGAAGCGCGTCGTCACCGACCGCTTCGGGCTGAAGGACACGACGCTGCGCCTGACCGCCGACCAGCGCGCCCGCAAGGCGGTCGGCCACGCCCACGGTCAGGTGGTGCCGGATTGGGAGGCGCCGGCCATGCAGCCCTCCTTCGGGCTCTATTCCACCGCCAACGACCTGCTGCGCTGGCTGCGCGCCAACATGGGCGAATGCCCGCCCGCGGCCGCGGCTGCGGCCTGCGACGCGGGCACCGAGGCGACGCTGGCGCTTGCCCAGTCGGTGCAGGTGGACGGTCGGGCGCTGCGCGATCCCGGCGCGCTGGGGCAGGGGGCCATGGCCCTGGGCTGGTTCGTAGCCTGGGCGGGGGACGGCACGCCGATCCTCTGGCATTCCGGATCGACCGGCGGCTTCAACGCCTACATCGCCTTTTCCCGCGCCCACCGCTGGGCCGCGGTGGCGTTGACCAACAGCGATCCCGACCGCGTCGTCGCCGACAAGGTGGTGGCGGACCTCATCAACCAGTTCGAATCGCACTGATCTCCCGTCCGTTCCGCGCCCACCATCGGGCCGGGGCAACGGTTCCCGGCTCCGCCTGTTGACCCAGGCGTGAACGGCATCGGGAGCTTGTCCATGAAGCAGTTTCTGCTGACCAGCGCGTCGCTGGTCGCGATCACGCTCAGCGTTACGGCGCTGCTGCGCCGCCAGTCCGGCGGGCGCGTCCGCGCGCAACGGGTGGCGGCTCCGAACACTTGGGACCTGCCGGCGCCCGCGTCCCGCTTTCAGCCGCCCCAAGTCTTCCAGCCGGCCCAGACCTTCCAGCCGGCCCAGACCTTCCCGCCGGCCCGCGAACCGGCCAAGGACGGCCTGACGGACGCGGAAATCCGCACCATCACCCGCAATTTCCTGCTGTATTTCGTCATACCGCTCTGGCTGGCGGCCGGGGTGGCGGACTGGATGTGCCACCGGGCGACCGACATCCAGCACACCACCGGCGCCAAGGAGACGATGATCCACCTGATGATGCTGGTGGAGATGGGCGTGCCGGTGCTGGCCGGGCTGTTCCTGGAGATCAATTCGCCGGTGCTGGCGCTGATGATCGCGTCCTTCCTGCTGCACGAGGTGACGGCGATGTGGGACGTCAGCTACGCCGTCACCGCGCGCGAGGTCACCCCGGTCGAGCAGCACGTCCACAGCTTCCTGGAACTGCTGCCGCTGATGGCGGTGTCCTTCATCGCCGTCCTGCACTGGCCGAAGGCGCAGGCCCTGCTCGGCCTGCGCAAGGACGAGGACCGCGGCTTCCGCCTGAAGCGCGACCCGGTGCCGACGGGCTACGTCGTCACGCTGCTCGGCCTGATCGGCGTGCTGGAGGTGCTGCCGTATCTGGAGGAGATGTACCGCGACTGGCGCGCCTATCCCGGCCGCCTGATGCCCCCGAAAGCCGAACAGGCCGCCGAACAGCAGGCGCTGGCGGAAGCCGCGGGCTGAGCGGTCAGTGCAGCCGGCCCGGCGGCGGGCAGTCGATGTTCGCGATGCCGTGGGTCAGCGGCTCGGCGATGGGGCCGGCCTGATGGTGGGTGAGGCGCCAAGCGCCGTCCTCGCGCACGAACAGGTTGGTGGCGGCCAGCACGGCGGCGCCCAGAACCTCTTCGCAGATGACCACGGCCGTATCGCCGTACAGCGTGACCAGTTCGTTGCGCGCGTGGATGGTGGGGCCGGTGGGGGCGTTCAGCACGTCCCCCCAGCTGGTCATCACCGCTTCCCGCCCGAACAGCACCGTCCAGCCGGGATGGATGCAGGACACCGGAAGCTGCGCGGCCCACAGCGCGTCCATGGCGCGATAGTCACGGTCGCTGAAGGCCCGGTAAAAGGCTTGGTTCAGGGCCAGGACGGCGTCGCGGTCGGTCATGGGGAAGCGGATCTCCGAAAGGTTAGTTCCGCTTCTAAACAAGCACAGTGGCCATCCGCAAGTACCGGCCCGATATAGGTCACAGGCCAGTACCTTCGGCTAGGCAGGCGGATCGGCGGGCGGGCGCCAAGGCTCAAGCCTTGATGTCCACCTTGGCCGGGGCCTCCGCGGTGCTGCTGTCCGTGCCCTTCGCCGCGGCGGCGCCGTCGGTCAGGCCTGCGATCGGCTGGGACAGGTCCAGGTTCATATGCATGACACCGTCGGCGCTCTTGGTCGGCTTCAGCGCGCCCAGGCCGCTCATGCCGCCCTTGGCGATCATGCCGTTCAGCTTCTCCAGCACGCCCTTGATCTCGTCGTCGCTGAAGCCTTCGGAACGGACGATCATGCCCGTGGCCTTGCCGTTGACCTTGGTGGTGGCCTGCGACACTCCGACGCTGCCCGACCCGTCGGCGTTCAGCGAGGCCTCGACGCTCTGGTCCTCGCGCTGGAAATCCAGCGTGGACTTGGCGAAGGAGATGCGGACGGACTTGTCGCCGTCCTGGATGGTCAGCTCGATGCCGCGCGACTCGATGGAGAACTGGGACCGGCTCTCCTGCATGGTCATGGACAGCTGGCTGAAGTCCAGGTCCTTCATCTTGTCCTTCAGGTGGTCGCCGAAGCCGCCGACGGCGCCCTTCACCTGATCGTCCGACATGCCGAGCGCGCTGAGCGTCTTGCCCAGGTCGTCCTGCATGTTGCCGATGGCCTTTTCGAACAGGCCGGCCAGCCCCTTGGAATGGTCCAGCGCGCTCTGCATGATCTGCTGCGCCTGCTGGGCGCGCGAGGCCATGGCGTGGGCGCCCGTGCCGCCGTCCTCGCCGGCGACTCCGCCGGAAGCGCCGCCGCCGGAGCCCGCCGCATCGCCGCCCGCCGCCGGCTTCTTGCCGGACAAGCCGTCGAGCAGCGTTTCCATGGACTGGCTGATGGTGTAGGCCGGGCTGTCGGTCTTCGTCGCGGCGGCCTTTGAAGTGTCGGACGTCGATGCGGCCTTGCCTTCGGTCGCCTTATCGGCCGGCTTCTTCGCCGCAGCACCGGCGGCCTGCTGCAGGACCGAGCTGGTCGTGCCGTTCGGCCCGGACAATTCCGAATAATACATCGACGCCTCCCGCACATGATCGTTGCCTGTGCAGGGTAATCTCAGACATCACCGGTTTACTACAGGTTAATTCGTCGCAGATCGACGCAACGCGAAGTCGTATTTGTTCGTCTGCGTTTGGATTTACCCCGGCGTCCCGCCACCCTCCGCCACCGGAGCGAGCGGTTGCGTGGCCGGACCGTTCAGCACGGCCCCATCCACCGCGAAGCGGGAACCGTGGCAGGGGCAGTCCCAGGTCTTCTCGCCGGGGTTCCAGTGCACCACGCATTTCAGGTGCGGGCAGACGGCGGATCGGCGGTGGAACGCGCCGGATTCGTCGCGGTAGACGGCGATGGGCCGTCCGCCGGCCTTCAGCACGGCGCCTTCGCCGGGGGCGATGCGCTCCTCCGACTCCACCTCCGACCGGCCGACATAGTCCAGGTATTGGCGCGCGACGTCGATGTTCTCGCGCAGGTAGGTGCCCAGCTTGTTGGCCATCTTGCGGCCGGGGTCGTACAGCGCCGCCCAGGGGCTGCCGCTGCCGTGGACCAGCTCGCACAGCATCAGCCCGGCGATGGTGCCGTGCGTCATGCCCATGCCGCTGTCGCCGGTCGCCACGAACACGCGTCCGCCATAGGCCGGGTCGCGGCCGATGAAGGCCAGCCCGTCGAACGGCTCCAGCACCTGCCCGGACCAGCGGTACTCCACCGCCCCGGCCTTCGGGAAATGCTCCCGCGTCCAGGTCTCCAGCGCGGCCCAGCGGCTGTCCATGTCGCGCGCTTCGCCGGTCTTGTGGTCCTCCCCGCCGACGATCAGCAGGTCGTGGTCGGCCTCGGGCTGGAGGCGCACGTAGTGATAGTTGTCCAGCGTGTCCCAGTAGAGCGCGTCCGGCACGGAGCCCTTCGGCACGCGCGCGGCGATGGCGTAGGTGCGGTAGGCCGCCTGCTTGGTGTGGATGGCGAAACGGTCGCTGATGGGGGAGTTGGTGGCGACCACCACCGCGTCGGCCTCGATAGTCTGGTGATCCGGCCCGACATGCACATGCGCGCGCTCCCCCTCCTGCCCGATGGCGGAGACGTGGGTGCCGGTGGCCAGCTGCCCGCCGCGTTCCAGAAAGGCGCGGGTCAGCCCGGCCAGATACTTCAGCGCGTGGAAGCGCCCCTGCCGGGGAAAGCGCAGGCACGGGCCGGGGTGGGAAATCGGCGGGTGGTCGAGCTTCTCCACGTCGTCCAGCCCGGCGCGCCGCGCGGCATCCCGTTCCTTGTCCAGGCTGGACGGGTCCTGTCCCGGCGCCAGCATCAGATAGCCGTCCAGCCGCGTGAAGTCGCAGTCGATGCCTTCCTCGCGGGCGATCCGCTCGATGGTGTCGATGGCGGCGGTGTGGCTGTCGGCGGCCATGCGCGATCCGGATTCGCTGTGCAGCCGCTCCATCTCCGTGTAGCGGTCGTCGATGGCGTTGGACAGGTGGGCGGTGGTGCGCCCCGTCTCGCCGTCGCCCGGCAGCCCGTCGTCCAGCAGCAGCACCGACTTGCCGGAGCGCTGGAGCATGTAGGCCGTGGTCACCCCCGCGATGCCCGCCCCGACGACGATCACGTCAGGCTTCACCGTGGAAAGGTCGGCGTTTCCGCCGGGCATCGGCCCCGCGGCGGTGCCCATCCAGACGGATGTCGTCGTGCCGGAACCCTGCATGGCCTGTTACCCTTCCCGATGAAGCATGCGTCAGCAGAGGAACAGGGACGCGGCAGGCGGGTTCCGGTGCGGTAGCACGCCGCTTTCGCGCCCCGCGTCCGGCTGCTACGCTGCAGCCGTCCCCGGGCTTTCCATCCGAGCCGATCCACCAGACGACAGAGCCATGACCGACCGCCTTTCCATCGCGCTGGCCCAGTTGAACCCGACCGTCGGCAACATCACGGCCAACATCGACCGCATCCGCAACGCGCGGGCCGAGGCCGCGGCGCGCGGCGCCGACCTCGTGGTCTACCCGGAGCTGGTGGTGACCGGCTACCCGCCCGAGGATCTGGTGCTGAAGCCCTTCTTCCTCGACGTCGTGGAAAAGGCCGTGCGCGAGCTGGCCGCCGACACGGCCGACGGCGGCCCGGCTTTGCTGGTCGGCGCCCCCTGGCGCGACGGCGGAAACCGCTACAACGCCGTGCTGCTGCTCGACGCCGGCAAGGTCGCCGCGACCCGTTTCAAGGTCGACCTGCCGAACTACGGCGTGTTCGACGAAAAGCGCGTCTTCGCCGCCGGCCCGATGCCCGGCCCCATCAACTTCCGCGGCGTGCGGCTGGGCGTGCCCATCTGCGAAGACATCTGGTCGCCCGACGTGGTGGAAACGCTGGCGGAGAGCGGTGCCGAGATCCTGATCGTCCCCAACGGCAGCCCCTTCGAGGTCGGCAAGCACGACCAGCGCATCCAGCTGTCGGTGGAGCGCGTCACCGAATCGGGCCTGCCGCTGATCTACGTGAACCAAGTCGGCGGGCAGGACGAACTGGTCTTCGACGGCGCCAGCTTCGCCATCGGCGCCGACTGCGCGCTGGCCGCCCAGGCCCCGGCCTTCACCGAGCACCTGATGCTCACGCGCTGGGAGCGCAAGAACGACGTCTGGACCTGCGCCGAGGCGGAGCGCATCGCCCCGGTCGAGGAACTGGAGTCGGTCTACGCCGCGCTGGTGCTGGGCCTGCGCGACTATGTGAACAAGAACCGCTTCCCCGGCGTGATCCTGGGCCTGTCGGGCGGCATCGATTCGGCACTGTCCGCGGCCATCGCGGTGGACGCCCTGGGCGCCGACCGGGTGCACGGGGTGATGATGCCTTCCCCCTACACCTCGCAGGAAAGCCTGGACGACGCCGCGGAGACGGCGGAACTGCTGGGCTGCAAGCTCGACACCATCCCCATCGTCCCGGCGATGGAGGCGTTCGAGCGCATGCTGCTGCCCGCCTTCGCCGGCCGCGATCCGGACATCACGGAAGAGAACATCCAGTCCCGCTCGCGCGGGATCACGCTGATGGCGCTGTCCAACAAGTTCGGCGCCATGGTGCTGTCCACCGGCAACAAGTCGGAGATGTCGGTCGGCTACGCCACGCTGTACGGCGACATGTGCGGCGGCTACGCGGTGCTGAAGGACGTCTACAAGACGACCGTCTACGACGTGTCGCGCTGGCGCAACGAACACATCCCGACCGGCGCCCTCGGTCCGGCGGGCCGCGTCGTGCCGGAACGCGTGCTGGTCAAGGCGCCGACCGCGGAGCTGAAGCCCAACCAGACCGACCAGGACACGCTGCCGCCCTACGAGGTGCTGGACGACATCCTGGAATGTCTGGTGGAAAAGGATCTCGGCGTGCCGGAGATCGTCGCGCGCGGCCACGCGCCGGAGGTGGTGAACAAGGTCTGGCGCATGCTGCACTTGGCCGAATACAAGCGCCGCCAGGCCCCTCCCGGCCCGAAGATCACCCGCCGCATCTTCAACCGCGAGCGTCGTTATCCCATTACGAATGGGTTCACGAGCATCGTGTAAAGGCCCCGGCGGTCCCTTGCCCCCACCCTAACCCTCCCCCGCTGCGCAGGGGAGGGAGGGGACCCACGACGTGGGGAGGGTGGGGGCAAACGCCTTCCTTACGCGGCCTCGGTCAGCGCCAGGTGCGGGCGGCGGACCATCGACTGAATGGTGAAGGGCGCGCGCACGCCGCCGCTGAACAACTCGGCGCATTCCAGCGCCTTGCGGACGCGCTCCTCGGCCGGCAGCCCCACGGTCGAGGCGAGCGAGCCCAGCGCGTAGTCGGATCCGCAGCCGATGGCGTGATAGCCGCGCACCGCCTCGCCGACCTGATAGTCGGACTGGATGGAGAACAGGCGCCCCTCGTAGCCGACCATGAAGGTCCCGCCGGTTTCCACGTCGTTGGAGCGGTGGGCGTAGCCGCCGTCCTTCAGGCAGCCGCGCACGGCGTCCACGAAGTCCACCACCATGTAGCGGAAGACGTCCGCGTCCGCGTCGCGGTGCGGCGGCTCAAGCCGGTAGTGAAGGAGCTGGCCCATGCGGAAGGAGCTGGTGAAGCCGATCAGCATCTCGCCGTTGCGGAACACCTTGGTGTCCGCGCGCACGGTGATGTCCAGCCCGTTCACGCCGGCGCTGTCGCCGCCCATCCACACCCGATCGCCGTCAACCAAGCCCACAATGCAGGTCATCGCCGTCCTCGTTCCCATCCTCAAAGCATGAAAGCTCCAAATACGCCGGAGCAAGGACAGGGTGGGCTTTTATGGTTAACGAATTGTTGCGACGCACAGGCACCGAAGGGGGTATCCCACTTCGGTACCTGAAGCGTTGCAAGGAGTTAGCGAGTGAGTTCGATCAGCGCGCGGACGGTGTTCTCCGCCCCATCCGCGATTTGCGCGACGGTCGCGTCCAGCATGTAGCAGGGGGAGGTGACGACCTTCAGCTTGCGGTCCACGACGATCTCGCCGTGACCGGTGACGGTGTGGCGGGCGCCCAGCGTCTCCAGCGCGGCGGCGGTGCCGGCGTCGGAGCCGATGGTGACCTCCACCCCCTCCGCCCCGAACAGCTTCGCCATCAGGGCGGGGGCGATGCACAGGGCGCCGATGGGCTTGCCGGCCGCCCGCATGGTGCGCACGGCCTTTTCCACGTCCGGGTTGACGGCGCAGCCCGGCCCCTTGAAGGCGAAGTCGCAGAGGTTCTTGGCGGCCCCGAAGCCGCCGGGGAAGATCAGCGCGTCGACCGCGCCCGCGTCGAAGGTCGCGAGGTCGGCGATCTTGCCGCGGGCGATGCGCGCGGATTCGACCAGCACGTTGCGGGTCTCCGGCGCTTCCTCGCCGGTCAGGTGGTTGACGACGTGGGCCTGCGGGGCGTTCGGCGCGAAGCACACCGCCTCCGCCCCGGCGCGGCTGATCGCCAGCAGCGTGCAGACCGCCTCGTGGATCTCCGCCCCGTCGTACACGCCGCAGCCCGAGAGCACGACCGCGATGCGCAGTGTCTTGTCCGCCATGGGTGATTCCTCCGTTTCTTGGATGGGGGATTCACCACCAAGACACCAAGGCACCAAGGCACCAAGGACTTCCAATCGTGCTCCGGCGCCGGCTGCTGGTTGGCGTGTATGGCCGGCGCGCGGCATCCTGGTGTCTTGGTGTCTTGGTGTCTTGGTGGTGAAAATTCCCGGAAATCTACCCCACGGCCAAGCTTGCGCCTACTCCCTGGGTGTGGCGTGCAGGCGCTTCTGGCCTTCGACGAAGCGGGCCAGCGTGTCGGACAGGACGCCGCGTGGGATCATCGCCTCGATCAGCTGGAACCGGCCGCGCGTCGCCCAGGCCCTGTCCAGGGCGGCCTTCAGTTCGGCCCGCGTGCGCACGCGCACGCCGTCGCCGCCCATGCCGGGGGCCATGTCGGCGAAGCGCCAGTCGTCCAGGTCGTTGAAGGCCGACTCCGGCTGGAAGGTGCGCAGCATCTCCCAACTGGCGTTGTTGAAGACGATCACGATGGGGTCGATGCCCAGGCGTCGGCAATTGCCAAGTTCCCACCCCGTCATCTGGAAGGCGCCGTCGCCGACCAGGATCAGCATCCGCTTGCCGCCGGCCACCGCCTGCGCGCCCATGCCGGCCGGCACGCCGAAGCCCATGCCGGCGTAATAGCCCGGCGCCATCAGGCCGGCGTCGATCATGTCCATGGCGGTGAACAGGCAGTCGCCGATGTCCGACGCGATCAGCAGCGGCTCCTGCCCGCCGCGGATCAGGTCGTTGACGCCGCGCGCGATGTCCATGGGCGCGATGGAGCCGCCGTCGGCCTGAAGGCCGGTCGGGCATTCGTGTCCCGCGCTGCCCTTGCCCTTGCGGTCGGACGGCGGCAGCCGCTCCAGCAGGGCGTCGACCAGCCCGTCCAGCGGGATGTCGGCGTAGGTGTGATAGCCCAGCGTCACCGCGCGGTCGAAGGCGTGGATCGTCTTGCGCAGGTCGATCTTGCGCTGGGACACGGCGAAGTTGGTGTCGCTGAGGATCACGCCCAGCAGGAACAGCCCGTCCGAATCCTCCACCAGCTGCGTGATCGCCGGATCCCCGGCGACGCCGATGTAGGTGCCGAGCGGCGGGGTGGGGGCGTTGGCCAGCAGGCCGCGGCCCATGAAGGTCGTCACCACCGGCACGCCCAGCCGCTGCGCCAGTTCGGCCACCTTGGCTTCAAGGCCGTAGCGGCGGACCTCCACGCAGACCATCAGCACGGGCGACTTGGCGGCCCGCATGCGCGCCAGCACCTCGTCGGCGCAGGCGGCCAGCGCGTCGCGGTCCACCGGCCAGGCGGGGTCCTCGCCCACCGGCTCGACCTCCACGCCGACCATGTTGCGCGGGATCTCCAGATAGACGGGGCGCGACAGGGCGCGGGCGGCGGACAGCACGCGGGCGATTTCCGCCGGGGCTTTGGCCGGGTCGTCCAGCCGCGCCTGGGCGACGGTGATCTCCTTGTAGACCTGGAACTGCGTGTCCAGCGTGCGGCCCTGGTGGTGCAGCAGCAGGCCGGCGTTGCCCTCCGTCGTGCCCGGCGCGCCGGAGATGACGACGACCGGCGACTTCTCGGCGTAGGCGCCGGCCACCGCGTTCACCATGTTGAAGGCGCCGGCGCCGTAAGTCACCGCCGCCACGCCCAGCGTGGAGCTGTAGCGCGCCGCCGCGTCCGCCGCGAAGCCCACCGCCGGCTCGTGGCTCAGCGTGTGGAGCGGAAGCACCTTGGTCTCTTCGGCGACCTTGAAGAAGGGGAGGGCGAAATCGCCCGGAATCCCGAACATGGCCTGTGCGCCGCGATCTTTCAGCGCACGCAGCAAGGCTTCGGCCAGTTTCATGGCCATCCTCCGGTCATGATTTGTCTCGCGGACCATTCGCCCGCACATGAGGACAGCATCGCCTCAAGCACGGGCATCACGCAACAATGGTTGCAGCGGAAACGATTGCGATCAGACGGAAGGGGTAGGGCCCTCTCGATCAATGCCGAGACATTGATCTGCCGGGCGCTGCGGTTGGAAAATGGAAAAAGTGACCATTTTCCAACCGCATCAATCCGACGCCATCATCTCCAGCGGGGCGGCGACCGGGCTTGAGTTGACGTTGGCGCTGGGCGGCATCGTGCGCTTCGGCTTCGGCGCGGCCCTCAGATCCTCCTGGATGACCTCGCCCTTGCGGTCGGTCACCATGGTGGGGGTGAAGAGGTGCGCGTGCCGGCCGTCCACCGGGAAGCTGGGGGTGAACAGCGAATCGAGCGGTTCCGTCGTGGTCACCGCGCTGCGGTTCGGGTGGCGGCGGCGCAGCAGGTCGAAGGGCGAGGTGTCATAGAAGGCGCGGAACAGCGGCTTCACGACGCAGACGGCCAGCTGGTCCCAGGTCAGGTCGTTGCGGCGGTTCCAGGCGAAGCGGAACACCTGGCGGAACAGCTGGGCGCGGTGCTCCCGCATGCAGCTCATGGTGCGGACATAGGCCGCGACCTCGTCCAGCGGGTCCTTCGGCCAGACCACCAGCGTGTCGCCGTCCATGTCGCGCAGGCGCACGTTGGGCAGGAACCCGCCCTCCGCCGCGATCTCGCGGAACATCGGCGTGCCCGGCAGCGGGATGGCGAGGCTGAGGAAGCCCGGCGAGGTGACGTCGTCGCGGCTGAGGATGTCGTTGATGTCGGCGCGGAAGCTGGCGATGGTCTGGTGCGCGGGGTCGAAGATCAGGCCGTAGTCGAAGACCATGCCGTGGTCGATGCATTTGCGCGCGATGTCGAAGCGGTCGACGTGGCGGTTCTGCTTCTTCGAATAGCGCTCGATCATGTCGCTTTGCAGCGATTCGACGCCGGAGAACAGGCCGACGCAACCGGCCTCCTTCACCAGCCGCAGGTTTTCCTCCTTTGCGAAGAAGTCGGCGGTGACCAGGGCCAGCCAGCCCTTGAAGTAGCCCTTCTGCCAGTACTCCTTCACGATGGCGAGCCGCTCGCGGAAGCTGGCGCGGTCGTTGCCGTAGAAATTGTTGTCCTGCAACGAGATGTAATTGCACTTCCCCAACGCCTCGAACTGGGCGCGGATGAAGCTTTCCGAATAGGTCTGGTACCGTCCGCCCTCGCCCGTCAGGGAGCAGAAGCTGCAGGCGAAGTTGCAGTTGCGGCTGGTCTCCACGAAGCCAACACCGTCGATGCGCTTGTACAGGTCGAAGCGCGGGACGAGGCCCGGCTTGACGTAGCCGGGGCCGAAGGCGTCGGCGATGACCTCCTCGATCTGCTCCAGGTCGCCTTCGCAGGCGTAGTCGAAGCAGGCCCGCGCCAGCGTCGGCATGGCGCGCACGGTCGGCCCGCCGGCCACGACGATCACCCCCGGATTCTTGGTCCGGGCGTAGGCGGTCAGCTGGCGCATGCGGTCCAGGGAATTGGTTGTGCCGGTCAGCACCAGCATGTCCGGCCAGGCGAAGTCGTCCTCGCGCTTCAGCAGTCCCGACTGCACCTCGCAGTGGGTCCTTACTTCGCAAAGGTCGGGGTTGAAGGCACCGGCGAGGTAAAAGGTCGCCGTCGCCGCGGTCAGGAAAAGCTGCCGGGGCTCATAGGTCCGAAAGGAATCGAAGCTCGCGTTGACCAGGAGTATCCGCTTCTTGCCGCTGCTGCGCCTGGAAATGAACATGACTGCGGGTGTCCCCTGGATCGCGAGGATGTAGGGCCAAAGGCCGTACGAAGGGATGGGTGTTGAGAATTTTGAGGTAATTCGAATTATCGAAATAATAGAACGAAGGTCAAACAATTTTGCGTTACATGTGTGACATCAAAGAATCCCGGAGGCTGTGCAGGGTTGTTGTTGCATATCAATGTATGCAACCAACTCATCCCCAACGCGGTGTTCGGTCCCGCTTGGCCTAAGGCCGGTCGTTATGCTGCGGCCGGTTCACCAACCGGTGAGGGTGGTGGCGACAGGCGACGCACCCGACATCCGCGGCGTCCAGGAACATGCCGTGCCGCGCAAGACCGTCGTGAGGGTGACGGAAATCGTGACGCCCTCGCGCATATGGGTGGCTTTCGAACCGGGCCGGGGCGTGCTAGGACTGCCGCCCCGTCCCAGACTTTCGAACGATCTTCGCCATGACCGTCGCCGTCCGATTCGCCCCCAGCCCGACCGGCCTTCTCCATGTCGGCAACGTGCGCCTCGCGCTCGTCAACTGGCTGTTCGCGCGCAAGGCCGGCGGCAGCTTCCTGCTGCGCCTGGACGACACCGACGAGGAACGGTCCAAGCCGGAATACGCCGAGGGCATCGAGCGCGACCTGACCTGGCTGGGCCTGACCTGGGACCGCTTCGCGCGGGAAAGCGACCGCTATGGCCGGTATGACGAGGTGGCGGCGGCGCTGAAGGCGTCCGGCCGGCTCTATCCCTGCTACGAGACGCCGGAGGAGCTGAACCTCAAGCGCGCCAGCCTCGTTTCCCAGGGGCGCCCGCCAATCTACGACCGCGCCGCCCTGCGCCTGACGGACTCCGACCGCGCCCGGCTGGAGGGAGAGGGGCGCAAGCCCCACTGGCGCTTCAAGCTGGAACACGCGCCGGTCGAATGGACCGACCTCGTGCGCGGGCCGGTGCATTTCGAAGGCTCGGCGCTCAGCGACCCGGTGCTGATCCGCGAGGATGGCCGGCCGCTCTACACCCTGACCAGCGTGGTGGACGACGGCGACCTCGCCATCACCCACGTCATCCGGGGCGAGGACCATGTTGCCAACACGGCGGTGCAGATCCAGATCTTCCAGGCAATTGGCGCGGCGGTTCCGGCCTTCGCCCACCTGCCGCTGCTGACCGACGCCACGGGCCAGGGCCTGTCGAAGCGGCTGGGCAGCCTGTCCGTGGCAAGCCTGCGCGAGGAGGAGGGGATCGAACCGATGGCGCTGGCCAGCCTGCTCGCCAAGCTCGGCACCTCCGACGCCATCGAGCCGCGGTTGACGCTGGACGAACTGGTTGCGGAGTTCGACATCGCCAAGGTGTCCCGCGCTACGCCGAAGTTCGACCCGGAGGAACTGGCGCGCCTGAACGCCCGCATCCTGCACCTGCTGCCCTTCGAGCGCGTGCGGGACGAGCTGGCGGGCCTGGGCCTGACCGACGCCGACGCGGCCTTCTGGGAGGCGGTGCGGCCCAACCTCGCGCGCATTTCGGACGCGCGCGACTGGTGGGCGGTGACCCACGCGCCGGTCACCCCGGTGGTGGAGGACGCGGGCTTCCTGGCCGAGGCTGCGGCGCTGCTGCCGGCGGAGCCCTGGGACCTGACGACCTGGGGCACTTGGACCAACGCCGTGAAGGGCAAGACCGGCCGAAAGGGCAAGGATCTGTTCCTGCCGTTGCGCCGCGCGCTGACCGGCCGCGACCATGGACCGGAGTTGAAGAACCTGCTACCCCTGATCGGCCGCGACCGTGCGCAGAAGCGCCTCGCGGGCGAGACGGCCTAAGCGACGAATTGAGAAACAAGTCCCTTCTCCCCTTCGGGGAGAAGGTTAGGATGAGGGGGCGGCCGCAGGCCGATCATGCTCGGCACACGCCGGCGCGTGCCCCCACCCCAACCCTCCCCTGCCCAGCTCTCGCGCAAGCTTCGCTTGCGCGAGAGC